>CEPZ01048138.1_pt1 | contig 30147 bp, 32 predicted proteins | sample 530461 | NCBI WGS metagenome assembly CEPZ01 (sample SAMEA2620106, study PRJEB7988) | marine metagenome | isolation source: saline water (ENVO:00002010), including
ACCGTGGAACCGTGGAACCGTACGGTGCCCCTGTGCCCCTGTGCCCCTGTGCCAAGCCCTCATTCCCACACCTCCAGAGTTGCATTGGCAATGCTGTTATTATCAATCACAAGCGCTCTCTGCAAAACATAAACACTTGAAGTTGCTCCTGGACTGCTCAAATTAATATCCAAAATCACTCCGCTTGCATTTGTCAGCCTTAATCTGAAGCCAGTATCATTAGCAAGACCGAGTTGATGAGCAATTGTGTTGTAGCTTATTGTATTGATGTAATCGATTTTTGAAGAATTCAATCTTCCAAGAACTGTTTTTCCACTGTAAGAATTGTAATGTGCAAGCCCAACTCGCTGAACAGTTGAAGAATACCATTCGGCAGGATAGCCTGGATCTTCAAGAAGCAGTTTTCCAATAACAAATGCTCGTGGCTCAAGTGCAGAAGCCTGTGCCTCGCGCTTAATTGAAGGAAGCATATTCAAAATTCCAGTTGTTGCTGCAATAACAAGAGCCATGAGAAGCACAACTGCGATGATGAAACCGAAATTTATTTGGGCCTTGTGGTTCAGGGGCACCGTGGAGCCGTGGAGCCGTGGAGCCGGTCGGTGCCCCTGTGCCCCTGTGCCCCTGTGCCCCTTCTCAAATTTCAAAAGATAAACAGCCATGACACCATCACTCCCACAATAACAAAGATCGCACTGTGCTTCAAACCCATAACAGTCGACCCTTCTGAAATCTGGCCTGCAATCATTCCATTGAACAAACCTTGAATCAAAATCATTGAAAAGAACAAGTTTCGGTAGTAAGAAATAATCTCAATAGGATCTTCTGTTGCAAGCGCAAACCCTTTAGAATAAATTAACGGCATCATCAGCTTCTGGAGCATCACTACAATTATCATGAACAAAATGAAAATTCCATAGATAATGTAAGCCTGCTGTTTCAGTTTTGATTTTCGCTCAGCTTCTGCATCTTTCAGCATCCGAGCATCTTTTGCAACAGCATCCAGAGTTTCAATAAGTGCTCCACCGCTCTGCTGAGCTTCGATTATGATTGCAATGGCCCTTTGGATAAACGGACTTCTGGATCGTTTTGAAAATCGCTTGAGCACATCCTGGAACGGTATACCCCACGAAATCTGGTTCGCCATTTTACGTAATTCAATTGAAAGTTTACCGTAATCTGCCTGCGCAGACTTGTGCAAAGCCTGAGGAAGCGTCATTCCGGTCTTTCTCGACTCTGCAATATCTCTTAGGAACGACGGGAGGTTGTCTTCCATGTCTACAACGGATTTTTTCTCTAAATAAGTGAAAATAGAATATGGGATAAATGCAACTGACATCGCCACTCCAACTGAAAATCCAAGCATGTCAGTAGGCGCGAAGAATATGAGCATTAAAAATACTAAAGCTGATGCTCCGCCGGAGAATACGAGCACTGCGTACCGTTTTTCAAGACCCAGTATCAAGTCAGTTGGCTCAGATGAAGGCTTTGACTTTTTTGTGGGCAGTTTGAATTCCATTTTATTTTGAAAGTGGAGAGATGAATCTCAGCAAGGCTATGAATATTATAGAAGCTAGAGGCAAGCCTGCGTAGACAATTAACATCTGGTAAGCGCGCAGAGCGCCGAAGCCGGATATAGCACCCATTATTGTCATAAGCACTATGCTGAAAATGGATCCGACTATCACAACAGTGATGTAAATTTCAACATACATGCTTACATTTGCAGAATAATCATCAAGTTTTCTTCTGTAAACGTCCATCAAGTGCTCGGCCTTTGATGCTAACAACGATTTTAAGTCCCCTCCTTGGACAATTGTAGTGACCATACCCCAGAGAAGATCTCTGAAACTCTCAGACGGTGTTTCATTGGCAGCGCGACGGAGTGCGTGCTCAATATCTTCGCCCATTACTTCAATATCTTCCATTATTTTTCGCGCTTCAACTGAAACCTCGCCGTATTCTTTGAATTTTCCTAAGAATCTGAAAATCATATGAGGAGGAGCGCCGGTTCCGGCAATTGTGTTCATGTAAAGGCAGGCAAATGGCAGATTGTTTTCCATATTTCTCTGGCGTTCATTTGCTTTAGTTGCAGGATATTCCAGACAAACAAAAAATGTGACTCCAGTGAGCAGGACTGTTCCTAGAAGTGATGTGAATAGTGGCGCAGGAAGGCCAAGGAGCACAAAGAAGATGAAAAGCACCAGAAACCATACAGGAATCAAGATGATTGTGGTAAAAAGGCACATGCTGAGATACTCCCGAAGCATCATCCCGAGATTGGCTTTTCGTAAGTCCTTTTTCACCCAGCTGAATTTGGAGATATACGGGTCAACAGTCTTGTTAAAAACCCTTGCAGAGAGCCTCTTGTACTCTTTTTTGTAATCCATTTTACACTTTCTCAGTAGATATTCGGTCTAGTACTGCCTGCGGATTCTGGTAATATTCACTTACCACTTTCCCAACATTCTTGAAATCGCGAACTCCGGCTGTTACAAGCCATTCAATAACCTTAACTCGTCTGTCAATTTCACTGAAAATGCCTTCAGGGTTTGTTCCGAGTTTTTCCATTATCTCCTTGAGCACTCCACTCTTGCCTGAATATGAAAATTTGTCATCTGCAGGAGCCCAAGTATATGGAGTATTAACAAATGGTCGGTCGGCTTTGGTGTCAAAACCAGTAACCTCAACTGCTTCCTTGATTCTTCTGATGTATTTACCTTTCATTCTTTGGCGAGTCATTACAAGTAGGACATCCAAGTGCTGAACAAGGCTGGCTGGCAATTCAATTGGAGGAGTCACAAGCCTGTTGATAACTGCTTCCATGGACTCAGCGTGAATTGTGCTCATACCAGGGTGACCAGTTGCGATCTGCTGGAACAGCACAGCTGCCTCTTTGCCACGCACCTCTCCCACGATTATCTCGTCAGGTCTCTGACGCAAGGATGCTTTTAGCAAGTCGAAAAGTGAAATTTCTCCTAATTTCTTTCCAGATGCTCCTTCAGGACCGAATCCTGTTCGCGCAACCTGTGAAATCCAGTTCTCGTGAGGCAGGCGAAGCTCAGGTGTGTCCTCTATTGAAACGATTTTCAATTCAGGACGGATGAATAAGGAAAGTGCATTCAGCATTGTGGTTTTACCGCAAGCTGTTGGCCCTGCAATCAGGACAGATTTGTTATGCTCCATTGCAAGCCACAAATATGCAAGCAGTTCTGCGCTTACAGTTCCGTATTTTACAAGATCAACAAAGGTGAGAGGATCTTTAGTGAACTTTCTAATAGTGAAGTTGGAACCCTTCATTGAAATTCCAGTTCCGAAAGTGGCTTGGACACGGGATCCGTCAGGAAGTGCGCCGTCCAGTAGCGGATCGGCAACTGAGATTGAGCGTCCACATCTTTGTGCAAGTTTCATTACAAATGAATTCAGATTGTCTTCAACAGGGAATTGGACAGTTGTTCTGAGTGAACCGAATCGTGGATCTCTGTGATAAACGTAGATTGGGATTCCGGTTCCGTCGCAGGAAATATCCTCAATATTTGGGTCCTGGAACATTGGCTCAACTCCGCTCAGGCCAATGAAATCGCGCTTTATGAAATAATCCATTATTTCGCGCGTGCGGTTTGTCATTTTCATTCCGTAATAGTCAATTACAGAATTGATTTTTTCAAACAAGTACTTCTCTGCTGTCTGCTTTTTCAGGGCTGAAAAATCAACTTCAAGCTCTTCAATTAAAGTGTCCTCAATTTTCTTGAGCTGTTTCTGCTCGTCTGGGTTTAATTGCGGTTCAATTATTTTGTAAAGAAGTCCGTGCATTGTTGGATCGTATCGGATGTTTGCGTAAACATGAACTTTGCCTTTGCTATAGATAAGTGGGTAAGTCATGTTTGTTTTAGTAAGATTCTCGCCAACTTCGATTTTCTTTAATTTTAATTTGCCTAGTTTTTCTCCAAGTTCAGTAGGGATTGGCATTGAAACATCAGGTGCTCCGCCTGTTAGTTTTTCTGGAATTGGAGCTTCAGGATGCTCTTCATGGTAGCGTTCTTTGGAAAATTCAACTTTGTTAAGCTCTGATTTCAGAACTTCGCTGATAATATCGTGCAGTTCTTCAAAAGAAACACCTTTCTCGTGCTCTGAAATTGCTTCTTCAATAATTTTTGTAAGACCTTCAGAAGTGATATTGCCGTTGCGCTTGTTGTTTATAGCGTCTGTGATGATTTTCCCAAGCAGATGCTGGGCTTTAGGCTCTTTGCTTTTTGCAACTACGTTGTGCATTTTCCTGCTGAGTTCTGAAGGTACGCCTTCTTTTTCTAGAGTTGGGTGGATTGGAATTGGCTGGGGGGCTATGGGACTTGGGGACTTAGAGCTCTCTTTAGGTGCCCCGGTGCCCCGGTGCCCCATCTCCACCGCTTTATCAGCCCGCTTCAAAAATTCAGAATCCTGGTGAGTCTTTGCAGCTTTTGCTGCATTTCTTAGGAAGCGTTGGAATTTGTTCATTGAACTGTGAATGTGATTGTGCGAGCAGATGTGTTGAAGAACGCTCTCGCCTTTCCGCTGTCATCAGAGCTGATGTTTCCGGTGATTGTCACATTGCCCTGTGAGAGCAGGATTGTCTGATTCATCACTTGATCAAAATCCTCCACCCGGATGTGCGTGCTGTTCACTCTTAAGATGTAGCTCTTGCCTGCGATTTGCCTTGGAATTACAACTGGAATATAGCCGGAATCTGCAGTGTTCATGTGCTCAACTGCAGATATGATTATTGCATGCACGTGCTGGCCAACTGCTTCAAACTGCGGGTTTGCAGAGTATTCCACTGTGTCGTCCTTCAGGTCAGAGAAAGCTACAAGTATTGTTACGAGTAGGAGGACCCCGAAGACCATTATGAAGACCTGCCCCATAACCGACGTCGCGCCCTTGCTGTTTCTCATCTATTCGGCATAATTCGTCAGAGTATAAAAGCATTCTTATGGGTCAAAAATAACAGTTATTTCGTGTGTCCAGCGCAAAGCTGACTCGTCAAAAGTAGAGCCTTTGTTCAAAATCATGAGATTGTGAGTGCCTTCGCCAATTGCAGAACTGTTGTTCCCGATCTCAGAAGTGCCGATTTTGATAAAATGATGCTGATTATTGACCATATCCTTTAAATTCCTGAATGAAATTAAGTATTGAGTCATGTATCTATCCATTCCTTCCTGGCCTGTTGAGCGCGCAAATAAAACACCAGGATAGCTTACGCCAGGTCCGCCTTTTGTGCACAAATCTCCTGTTTCGTTTTCAAATGGATCAGCGAGAATCCAGGAAGATGATGCAACAATGCGCTCGCTAGTGTCCATTTCAAATAGGATTCCATTGTCATTCCGCGCCTGTCCGCAGGAAATTGGAATTGAACTTGTGTCAAGTGAGAGTTTTCCACTGTCAATGTTGATTTGAACGATTCTGCTGGAATTACTGCCATCCTGCACCGCACCCATTACAGCATCACGGATTTCAAACATTTTTGACTTCATCCGAACTGCAGAATATGACTCTCGTCTGTCCTGCAGAATTCCTGCGCCCCAAACATATGCTGCGAGAACAAGCATTATGACAATAACTGTGATTATTAGGAATGACATTATTTCAGATTGTGCTTTCCTGTTCATACTTCACTCACCATTACCCTTGTGTAAACATAATCGCCAACTTCGTAAGTGCCGCCAGATTCAATTCTGAGCTGGTGATTTCCTTCTGAAAACTGAAGAGGCTCATTTCTGCCTCCAGTTGTGAGGTTGATTAAGTAAATTCTGCCAGAATCTGTATCATTCAAGTGCCGGAACCACAGAGCATACTGACTTTCCTTGGAGTCAGTTGAGTTGAATTTTCGATTGATTATTACACCAGAACTGCTGTTTTCATACCAGGTATTGCAGAGCATGTTACGGTTTTCAGAATCTGCAAGTGACCAAGAGTCGGCTTGGACAAGGAAATCTCGAGCTGAAACTTTGTAGATAATTGTGTTATTAGCAAGGTCAGTGCCAGTACACGCTTCGCCGGGCGTTATAGTAAAAGTTCCGTGATTTAATGAAATGTCAATGAAACGCGCTGAAGAATTGCCAGCATTTGCAACTTCGACGATTTTACTTCTGAGCTCGAGCAGTTTCGGAGTCATTCCTTCAGCTTCAGTTCGCACACCCTGCGCTTCCATCATATCTGAGCCCCATTTGTATGCAAATCCAGAAAGAGCGAGCATTATCATTAGGATTGTTATTTTTGAGATAAGTTCAGACTGTGCTTTGGAGGAGAGCTTGCGCATATTTAGCGATAAGATTGGATTGGTTATAAAGTTTTATCCAATACAATTTCCTTCAGAACAAGTAAATGTAAAAGCCTTTTCAACATTTGTCTCGTCACTTGCAATCTTCACAGTTCTTGTAGATTCATTAAAGAAGTTGCATCCGTCACTGGCGTTTACAGCAAAGGTTACTGTTTCTCCAGCTTGTATGAATTGATAAGTGGAGTTAGTACCTCCGGTACCGTTAACAAAGTATTGGTCATCGACGTAGATACGGGCGTTAGATGCTTTTTCAGAACCGGCATTACGGACATAGAAAGTTGTTAAGTTGCTACCAGTTGAGCAGTTGAAGAAGTATCCATCGACCTTGAGCTCGATTTGAATGTTGCCAAGCAGATCTGCTGTTCGGTTTTCTGTGGATGAAGCAATACTTCCCTGCATTCTTTGAAGCCAGGTATAAGCCAAACCTGCAATTGCGATTGTCATCATTAAGAGAAGTATAACTGAGATAATTGGGGTTATTCCCTTTCTACTGGAAATTTTGCGCTTCATTTGTGAACCTCAATGAACTCGATTATATGTTCGAGCACGTAAAGTATTGCAAGGAGAATTATTATTTGTATTGCTCCTATAAAGATGATTCCCATTTCAAGATCCCCAGTCTGTTTTGCGATTAGGGCAACGATTAGTCCGAATACAAATGCCATAACTATTACAGCCTGGATTACGAGTTTGTGTTTTTTTCGAGTTGTCATTTAAGGAGGAAATGGAGGTGGCGGGAGCTCTGGAGCTGCGGTCTGTGCCTGAGCCTGTCCTGGTGCTGCAGGTGCTGGAGGCATTGCAGGTTGGCCCATTGGAGCTTGCGGCATCTGTGGCATTTGTGGTCTTCGCAATTGCCTTGGCTGCTTCAGGTTTCGCTCAATTGCTGCTAGGATTTTATTAGAGCGTGCTGTTTGCTCAGCCAGATTTGCCATTGAAGCTTTAATTGCATTTAGTGAGTCGGCGTTGTCTTCAGAATCTTCATCTCCGCCCATTGCATCAGTTGCTGTTGCGAAGAAGTTAAGAATTTTTGCAAGTTTTGCAGAAAGATCGCGGTTTGCCTGGTTCATGTGGTCAATTGCTGCTTGGATTTTGGTTACTACTTTCTGGTTTGAGTCAGCAACTTGTTCTACCATTTTCTGTGATGATGCCATAAGGTCAAGCATGCGCTGTATGAACGCATCTGCATTTGATTCTAATTTGGAAATTCCAACTGTGCCCCTTAATGCTGATTTTATTTCTTTAATGTCCTCTTCAATAGAATCATTCTTCTTCTGAAGCTTAGAAAGAGGGTCCACAGGAACTATCTCGTACATGTGAGAATTTTCAGGCATTTGATATCAAATGCGAATAAGCGGACAGGGTATTTAAAGGTTTTTAACTACGCTATTATTTCAATTGGTGAAATTTGTGAATTGGTTCTTGACTGGCGCCCCGTAGGCCGGCGCGCACTGCATGAAGCCCATTCGCTTCGCGAAGGGCTTAAACAATTCAATTGAAATTGGTTCGGTCTGACTGAGTCAGGCTCACGAACTATAGTTCGTTCGCTATTTCGCCTTTGCAAAACCTCTCACATCATTCCGGGCATTCCACCCATTCCTGGTGGCATTCCCGGAGGCATTGCTGGTGCTCCGCCTTTGTCTCCAAAGCCTTTTGCACTGATTACATCGTCAATTCGAAGAATCATTTCAGCAGCTTCTGAAGCAGACTTGATTGCTTGTGTCTTGATTTTCAGCGGTTCAATAACGCCTTCTTCTTTCATGTTTTTGGTTGCGTTTGCGAACACATCAAGACCCATGTATTTGCCGTCAGGCTGTTCGTGGCTTGATCGAAGTTCAACCAGCTTGTCAATAGAATCCAATCCAGCGTTTTCAGCTAGAGTTCGTGGAATAACTTCTATTGCTTCTGCAAATGCAGTCATTGCAAGCTGTTCTCGACCACTGACTTTCTCAGCAGCAAGCTTCAAAGCTTTTGCAAGTTCGATTTCAATTGCGCCTCCGCCAGCAACGATTTTGCCGGTTTCAAGTGAAGCTGAAACTCCACCAATTGCATCCTGAAGTGCGCGCTCGACTTCGTCAACCACATGTTCTGTTCCGCCTCTTACAAGAACTGAAACAGCTTTTGGAGAAACGCAGTCGGTGATGAAGACCATTGAGTCTCCACCGATTTTCTTTTCAGAAACAGATCCTGCATTGCCGAGGTCTTCTGCTTTCAAGTCATCAATGTTTGTAACAACTTTTCCGCCTGTGGCTCGTGCAAGCTTCTCCATGTCAGATTTCTTAACGCGTCTTGCAGCGAAAATTCCTGCTTTTGACAGGAAGTGCTGTGCAAGATCGTCAATTCCTTTCTGGCAGAAGAGAACTGTAGCGCCTGAAGCTTTGACAGATTCTGCCATTTTCTTCAGCATTCCCTCTTCATGATCAAGGAAGCTCTGAAGCTGTGCAGGGTCGTTGATATTGTATTTTGCATCAGTTTCTGTTTTTTTGATTTCAAGAGCTGAATTTACAAGAGCAATTTTTGCATTTGCAACCTTTTCAGGCATACCGGAATGCACTCGCTCCTTGTCGATTATCAGACCTTTGATAAGTTCTGAATCATCAATTGATCCGCCTTCTTTCTTTTCCAGTTTAATGTTGTCCTGATCAATTGAAAGTTTACCATCAGACTCATCAGCAACTAGTGAAACTGCTTCTACTGCAAGCTTTGCAAGTGATTCACGAGCTCGCTCTGCAGATTTGCCTGTCATTGCTGTCATTGCAATTTTTTCCAGGGAAGCTGTGTCGTCTTTAGAAACTGTGTCAGCATTTGCTTCTAGGAATTTCTGGGCTTCGGTATTAGCCATTCTGTACCCTCGTGCAATAACTGTAGGGTGGAGATCCATGTCAAGCAGACCTTCAGCTTTCTTTAGAAGTTCTCCTGCAATTACGACTGCAGTTGTAGTGCCGTCGCCGACTTCATCTTCCTGAGCTTTTGATACTTCAACAAGCATCTTAGCTGCAGGGTGCTGGATATCCATTTCCTTTAGAATTGTAGCGCCGTCATTTGTAATGACGATGTCGCCCATAGAATCGACAAGCATCTTGTCCATTCCTTTTGGGCCTAGTGTTGAGCGAACTGCTTCTCCGACAATTCTGCCAGCCATAATATTCATTCGCTGAGCATCGCGCCCGCGTGTTCGGCTTGCCTTGTCGGACATTATTACTATTGGTTGTCCTGTTAAATTTGTCATTTTTAATTTTCTCCTATTTCTTTGGCTTAAAAACTTGTTCAGTTACCTGTTGCGAGGCCTGAACATTGTTTTAGTTTTATCCTAATGGTAGAAAGTTAATAATAGCCATTCCAATCCCACCAAAGTATATTTGCTCTATTAGAACTGGTATATAAGTATTATGGTAGTTTGTGTGTGGTTGGAAGACCACCACCAAACATTTATAGCAATTAAACAAAAATAGCTTTGATGATTCGAAAAAACCCGGCAATACGTCTTGGATATAAACCTGAGTTACTGGAAGAGCATGAAGAAGATTGCGTAGCACTAGAAAAAAAAGCTTTTGAATTGTTAGAAAAGAATAAGTGGGAGGAAGCAATTAAAGCTTGGAGTAGGCTTAAGGAAAAACTCAAAAACATAGAATGGGCAGATTTTTACATTGCACTTTGCCAAACCAGACTTGGCCAGATAGAGGAAGCTGAGGATATTTTTGATATTTTGATAAATGAATCCAAAAACAAGGCAGTGGTTTATGGAAGCCACTCTATGCGTGCTGAGCTTCTTTTAGACAATGATGGCGATTTAGATAACGCACTGGACGATATTGAGAAATCAATAGAAATCATGAAAGAATATGAACCACCTGAAGATGTTGAAAAAGATTTGCAAGAAGCACGCAAACTTCGGGAAGAAATACTTCTGAGAATAAAGCAAAAAGATAACTAGTACCAAACAAACATAAAAATTACAAATGACCCTATTAACAAAATCCAGATATGTTGCAGGACTGCAGTGTCCAAGACTTCTGTGGATGAAAGTGCATGAAAAAGAGAAACTCCCAGAGCCAGATACTGGAACGCAGTCGAAGTTTGAGGAGGGCGACCATGTGGGAGAGCTGGCAAAGAAACTGTTCCCAGATGGGATTGATATTTCTATTGATAATTTTGGAGAGAATTTGAAGGATTCAAAGAGGTTGTTGGGAAGTGGGAAACCGTTATTTGAAGCTGGTTTCAGAAGTGGGAACTGCTATTCCAGAGCAGATATTCTTGTTCCGAATGGAGATAAATGGGATATTGTTGAAGTAAAGAGTGGGACCAAAGTTAAGGATATTAATCTGCATGATGTTTCATTTCAGAAATATTGTTATGAGGGTGCTGGGTTGGAAATTGGGAATTGCTATTTGATGCACATTGATAATACTTATGTTAGAAAAGGGGAGCTGGAGTGCGAAAAGCTGTTTGTGAAAGAGGATGTTACTGAAGAAGTTGAGAAGCTGATGCCGGGAGTTGCTGAAAAAGCTAAAGAATTGCTGGATGTTCTGAATGCATTCAAGTATCCGAGTGTTAAAATTGGTCCGCAATGCAGGGATCCGTATGACTGTCCTGTTGCAGAGTGTTGGGACTTCCTGCCTGATAATCATATTTTCCATCTTTATTACGGCGGGAAAAAGTGTTTTGATTTGTTTGAAGAAGGAATTCAGACTATTAGCGAGATTCCTGAGGAGTATGAATTGAATGATAAGCAGGGGATTCAGAAAAAGTGCGAGAAAACAGGAGAGACCCATGTTGATAAGGGTGGGATTAAGGAGTTTCTGGATTTGCTAGAATACCCGATTCATTATATTGATTTTGAGACTTTTGCTACTGCGGTCCCAAGGTTTGATGGTTCTAAACCTTATTCGAAGATACCGTTCCAGTTTTCACTTCATATTGAGCAGGAGAATGGAGAAATCGAGCACAAGTCCTTCCTTTATGACGGTGAGGGCGATCCTAGGGACGAGTTTACAAGTGCTTTGAAAGGGGCGCTTGGACCAAAAGGGACTATTGTTGCTTTTAATGAGTCTTTTGAGAAGGGAGTTATGAAAAGTCTTGGATGGGATGAGAAAATTAATGAGCGGTTTGTTGATTTAATTAAACCATTTAGAGGATTTTATTATTACAATCCAATTCAGAAAGGGAGTGCGTCTCTTAAGAAAGTGCTTCCAGCTGTGACTGGGAAAAGTTATGATGGAATGGGGATTGCAGATGGTATAACTGCCAGTGTTGAGTTTGTTAATGTTACTTACAAGAAGTCAGGAGATAGGGAGAAGGTTAGAGCTGATTTGGAGAAGTATTGTGGTTTGGATACTGAAGGTATGGTTTGGATTGTTCAGAAGTTGCGGGAACTAGTGAAATAAAATATATTTTGAAGAGTATAAATCAATATATTAGGCTCTGAACGCTGGTTTTATTATGGGGGAAGAAATAACAATTTGTAAAGCAGAGACGAAAGACCATGTTGAGCTTAGAAAATTACAAGACTTAACTAGAGAACAGCACATTGTTGATGGCGAGCACGCTTGGCAGGTTTGGATAAGATATTGTGATGTTATGAAAGCTGTTTCTGATGATAAAATTGTTGGTGCTGCTCTTGGTTTTCCTACAAAAGATAATCGTGTTTTAGTGCATCAAGTCTTTGTTCATCCTGAACACACAAATAAGGGGATTGGAACAAAATTGTTGTCAGAACTTTTAAAACAAAATCCAGGAAAGGATCATTTCCTTACAACTGGAACAGATAATGATTCTGCGAAAAGAGTATATGAGAAATGTGGTTTTGAGCAAAAAGAATTTATTAAAGGATATTATAGACCAGAAGAAGATCGCTATGTTTATGAAAAACCTAAAGGTCAATAGCTGATGTTTCTTTGAATGTTTTTGGAGTGATTATACCCATTGTTCTTGAAATTCCTTCAAGTTGGAGTGCATTTTCTGCTGAGAATCTGTAATAGTCATCCAGACTATCCACTTTCACCTTAGCTAAAAGATCCCATTCTCCGCTGGTATAATGAACTTCTTGAACACCTTTTATTTTTCCAAGACGCGCGCCGACTTCCTCAACATTCTTATGAAGCTCGACATTCATCAGCATAAAAGCAGTGACAGTCTTTCCGCACTTTTTAGAATTAACAATAGTGGTATAACCAGCAAGAACCCCCTCATTCCTTAATTTTTTCAGGCGAGAGTGAACTGTTGCAGGATGCATCTTCAGCTTCTTAGCAAGCTTAGTCACTTTTGGCACGCAGTATTCTGTGCTTTGTGCCAATGCTAGAATCTTTTTGTCTGTTGGTGTGATTTTCATATGGTATCTCCAATTTTTAGTGAAAGATACTAGATAGAGGGCTAAATCCTTTATATATTTTACTATTTTTACTGTAAAATAGAGATAGTATCTATAAAAGAGGGGATTATTAAAAATAAAAGAAAGAAAACGAGCAAAATACTTATATACTATACAATATATAAAAATACAAGGTGTGTGTGCGACGGTAACATCACAGTCTTTCACACGCCAGCTACACGACTCAGCGTCGTGAAACCTTTGCTTTGCAAAACACCTGGAGTTCCTGACCGTCTCCTTTTGTAAAGCGCTTCGGTTACCATCGTCGGTGCTGATTTGTGTAGCTACTATTACTTTTCAAAACAATAACTATTAAAAAGCAGAATTTTAACAAGAGATTAATGAAAGAATTAAACTGGGACAATTATACAGATGAGAACAAGTCGCCATTATTTTATGAAGGATACAAGAGATTGTTGTTGGATAATGTGGATTTGAACAAAGAGATGACAGTGCTAGATGCAGGCTGTGGAACTGGCAGATGGTCTTTGCTAATGGCGCCTTATGTTAAGAAAGTGATTGGACTGGATAATAATCAGAAAGCTATTGATGTTTTGCAGAATAAAGTGAAGCAAGGAAATACGAATATTGAAACACTCTGCAATTCAATTACAAGTATTCCGCTTCCAGATAATTCAGTTGATATGACTTTTACAAATATCACACTTCAGCACATTACTGGTGACGATTTTGTAAAAGCTGTTGGCGAGATAAAGAGAGTTACAAAGCCAGGTGGGCAGATTGTGCTGATTGAGCACTCTTTTACACTTATAAAAAATACTCCAGATCTTGTTTGCAGGAAACCAAAAGAGTATGCTGAAGCTTTCAAGCCTGCTAAGCTGAAGAAAGTGAGTGGTGTGCTGTTTCCGTATTTGAAGCACCTGGGACTTAAGAAAATATCTTCATTCTGGCTTGGAAAACTGCTTCCGATGTTTTCTCCTCAGAAGCTGATGGTTTTCGAGAATTAACTCTTATTTTCAATTTTTTTATAGCCGAGCCAGACCAGGAATGCTAATGCTGCTCCGAGCAGTGAGAGGCGAGTGTATTTGCCGAATTGCGACCAGTAGCGGAGCACGCCGTAGATTATGAGCATTATACTACCGCCCATAAAGCCGGCGCCAATTCCCTCGAATTTTAGGAGAACTATGCCGAGTATAAGTCCGAGAACACCAAAGCTGACAAGCACTATCATGTTGATGAGTTCTGTTTTGTCGCGAATTATTTCATACTCTTCAAGACACTGCTTGAATTCTGCAGTGTCATATAGATTGGATTGCTCAATGTCAGTCTGCACATCCCTTGGTTTTTCACCGAAAGTCTCATAACATTCATTGTGCGGAGTTTCATTAAAAACTTCAACACCGTAGCCAATAAATATTGTAAAAAGAAGGGCTATTCCAATTGCTAGAAAGATTTTCTTTAGGTTCATAAAAAAAGAAAAGCAGACAGGGTTAATAAATATTTCCTGTTAATCCCCAGACTCATCTTTGAAACCTGCAGTCCAGCTCTCAGACTCGTCAAGCAGTTTTTTGGTTTCTGCTTCAAGGTCTCTTTCAGGATTAGATAGCTGTTTAAATGGAACAGGGCCATGAGTTGGTTGTTCGGCTGGTTGTGGCTTCCACTCACTGTGATCAGATTTGCCATTCATTTCAATAAGCTTCTGGGTCTCAGGATCAACACTTGCTGGCTGGATTGGCTTTAATTGCTGATAAGGTGCTGTTCCTGGCGGCTGGGATCCAATGCCTGTTGCAGTTGGTTTACCAGATCCGGTTCCAACAATCTTTTTAATCTTGTCCCGCTCTGCATAAGCAACAACGCAGATAAGGATCAGAATAACTGCAACTGCAGATACTGTTTCAATATTCGCGCCAACAAGACTGACAAAACCAGTCATTCCAGTTGGAAGTTCTAATTCAGACTCTTCTTCAGGAGTTTCAAGTTCAATTACAGGAAGTTCTTCAACAGGAGCTTCTTCTGCTGGAGCTTCTTCTTCAATTGCAGGCTCCTCTTTCTTTGTAATGTAGCTGGATCTTGGCGAGCTTCCGCCGCCTCCGCCTCCTCTGTAAGGCTCCTCTTCTTCCTCTGCTTGAGTGAAACCCTCGATTGCGGCAGAGTGGGTTAATCCAGTGATCAGGTAATAATCATTATTGTCAGTGCAAGTGTAGCCATTATTGTTATTGCCGTCGCATGTTAGCAAGAATTCATTCTCGCCATCGCAATTATCAGTGATCTCGCCTATTGATGCAACATCAGTATCCTTGACGCAGACGCTGTTGCCTCCCTGAATCTTGTCAAGGCGTATTGATTTTGTTAAACCAGCCTGAAGTTCAAGACCCTTTACAATGAAATATGCTGTTTCTGCAGTATCATTCTGTTTTTCAATTGTAATCTCATTCAAGTGCAGGTTGTTTTGAGTATAATTATATCCGAATTCCACAACTGTGGTGTTGTTTGAAGTCAGGGAAACTGTGTTGACTCCTGTGACATTCTCGCCAGGAGCTACAGGATCGCCGTTTGCATCTGTGACATTCAAACCAAGGTCATCAATGGTTGTGTTGATGCTGGAAGCATTGCCGACAGTAGTGTGGTTGCCCTCAACTGCAGTTGTTTTTGTAGTGTCATTAACTGGCTCTCCTGTTAGATCGTAAATATCCACAGTTATTACTTTGATTGTGTATTGCCAGTCGTCATTCTGCAGGCCAGTGGCATTATAGACTGAGCCTGAAGTGTTTGTCTGGAAAACATCATCAAGGTAAACTTCCACGTGGTCAAAATTCTGGCTGTTAGGATTAGTCCAGCTCCAGTAAATCCATGAAGAACCTGCAGAGCTTGAGTTCAAGCCGCCAACTGGCACTGGAGGAGAATCTTTTACAGAATATGTTGTGAATCCTGTTACTGTGAATACAAAATCGTCAGCATCAGCTAGAACATTGCATCCAAGAGCCTGACTGCAGTAAACATTGTCCTTGAAAGGAGAGCGGGCTTCATAATTGTACTGGTCAGTGTTGTGAATTGTTAGTGTTGCTGCGCGGTCAAGTCCTGGAATAGCTGTAGAGTTCAAGGTGAGGCTGTTTTCAGTGATTGTGATTCCTGTTTCTAGGCTGATGTCTGCAGACACATCAAGGCTGGAGCCTGAATCTGACCAGGACATTATTCCGTGCTCGTTCCTGTACTCAACAACAGTTCCCTGTCCGCCATTAGTCAAGTCATTAATGCTGGTAGTGGCGTTTGTTATGACATTGTTGACAAGACTGTTGTTGAGACTTGTGTTAGTAATGAGGATACCATCTGAGATTGTGTTTACAATAGTGTTGTTGTAGATTGGATTGCTATCAAGACCATTGATGTAAATTCCATACTGATTATCATCAAGGTAATTGAGAGAGACATTGTTTGGATAGGAAGTTCCGTTTTCCTGGTATTTATCAAGTCTAATAGCAGAATCTCCAGCTCCTGTTTGGCCTGTGATGTTGTTGCCTGTTATGTTTTGGTGTGAAACCCAAATTAAGTGCACGCCATTATCGCCATTGTTGTGAATCTGGTTGTTTCTGACAACATTCTGACCTCGGCCGCTAATATATATCCCATCCTCTCCGCTTCCAGTTATTGTGTTGCTGTCAACATCTGTGAAGCGAACGCCTGATAATCTGACACCATCCTTTCCGCTGTTTGTAATTGTGTTTCCAGTTACGGTGTTGTGGTTGCTGTGACCGATGTTAGTGTTCTGAATAAGTATTATACTAATGTAATTATTATCCATGCTGTTGCTGGAAATAGTGTTGTAGTAAGAAGCATACCCGACTATCATTCCGTAATCACCCTGATAAGAGTGATCATTAATGATGTTTCCAGAAATTGTATTGAAAACAGACATATTGGTTCTGATTCCAGCATACCAGTTTCCAGTAACAGTGTTTCCGCTGACAGTGGTGTTGTTTGTTGTTGACAAAGAAATACCCAAATTATGGTTTAGAGTAACTGTGTTATTGGAAATAAGAGAATGGTCGCTGTTGAAAGAGTAGATTCCGCTGTCGAAATACCTGACAGTGCACCCCTTTACTGTTGTGTTGTTTGAATCATCAATGAAAATACCGTAAGACTCAGTTGAGTTAGCTCCATATATTGTTGAACCGTCACAATCAAGGGTTACGTCATTTGCAGCAAGCCGGATAGCGCCAGCTCCAGTGCCTGACGGCATGTAGTATGTGCCTGGACAAAGAGTAGTGTCCTGAGTAACAGTGTAAGACTGAACTTGAGAAAGATCCACACAGGCTGCGTGTACAGGTGCAGCTAATAGAACGAAAAGCGTCAATACCAAGAGTAACTTCTTTATTGCCATTCTAAAATAGTGCTAAATGCACTCCCCACCTTTCTATTCGGTGCAAATCATGATTTATATATTTATCTAAAGGGATATAAGGGATTGAAGAGAAGATGTTGATATGGAAGTAACATTGCACCTTAGGCTTGATAAAAAAATTAACAAAGATGAATTGAAGAAATTTAAATTTGAGATAAGAAAGAGAAGGCCGAAGGAAGTAAAAATAACATCTTGGATCAAATATCGAATTGAGGAAGAAACAGTAGATGGGAAGGCAGTTCCAATAAAATTAGATGTAGATAAGCTTAATACTTTTAGAAAATATACTGGCGGAAAAATGGTTGTTTTAGAAAAAGTTGTAGAGAGGTATATTATTTATTTCACAATTAAGGTAGAGAATAAAGATATTTTGATGGATTATATTATAGAAGTTAATGAAATAGAAGGTGTAGATCGCTTCCTAGTAGAAGTACCAAAGAAAGAAGATAGGAGTATGGTCTTTGAGTAATAATATCTAAACAAAACCTAACAGCATTGCTAATCCGATTCCAAGTATTACAATTCCAGCAACCAAGTGCAGCCATTTAATGTTTTTATCCTTCCAGCCAGTAACATCATCTACTTTCTTCATGCCGAAGTAGACCAGGAGAGTTACTGCAACCATTGGAAGCACGAATATTATATTATATAGTATGAGCCATGGCAGGGATTTCACCCATGCTAATGCTGATAGAATGTTTCCGACAACCAAGTAAGGCCCGATTGTGCATGGAAGTAGGAAGAGTGTGACGAAAATTCCGATTATGAATGCGCCAAGTGGGCTGGTGATGCTGGAAATTACTTTTTTCATTATTGGTCTGAATCTAACAGGCATTTCAATTGCAAATGAGCCAGATTTGTGCTTGAAAAAGTCTTTGATATTCAGAACTCCGATTAGAACAGCAAGTAAGGCGAAGAAGATTCGGACATATGTGCCTATTGATGAAAATGAGGTTTGTATGACTTTGAAGAACTGGATTATTATTCCGCCATAGATCATGTAGGTAATGAAAACCGCAGAGATGAATGATAATCCGCCGAGGAGGACTCGTTTCTTTTTAGTAGGGTCGCGGGCAAGAAGAGCAATTAATGCAAGAGCAAGAACGGCTAATGCGCATGGATTTAGAGAATCTGCAAACGCAAGAGTCATTACAGAAAAAAATGTTGCTTTCTCTTTTTTGGCATCTTTAGCCTGACATAATTTTACTGTTTCTAAAGGAGAATCACAGCACTCTTCATTAATGCATGCTTCGATTTTCTGCTGGATTATAGGTGCAGTGTAAGTTTTGCTGAATCCAATGAATACTTCGTCGTCAATGATGATCATTGGAACACCTTGGAAACTTTCGCCATATTCTTCAGCCATTTGAACTGCTAAGTCGCGGTTCTCTGGATTGTTGTAAACTTCATAACCAACTGGGTTTATTGGATAATCATCCTTGATTTCATCTATCCACTCTTCAAAATTCTGGCAGTGTGGGCAGGTGTCTCCGTAAAAGAATACAATGTCAATTGGCTCCTGCTCTGCAAAAGCAGAAGGAGCAATTATGCTGAACAGAATAAGGATTGATAAGATTACTGAGAGTTTTGAGAATCTGGATGCCATTATATTGTCAAACTAACTAAGTCTTTTTAAGTATTACGGATTAACAAAATAGCGAGGTCTGATTCGTTCCTGTTGTTTCTGTGGTTCCTGCTTTCTGTACTTTCCGCCTTTGATTCTGAGGCCTCTGCCAGAGATGAGTGCGTCAGTTGTTTTCTGGTGCGCAGTGCTGAGTATTCTGTGGAAAGTTGGCTGGGAAATTCGCATTTTCTTACATGCTTCGCGTTGATCCAGTTTTTCAAAATGCTTTAGGCGCATTGCTTCTAGCTCGTCAAAAGTAAGTGAAATTGGCTCTTTCCAGTATGAGCCAGGGGGACGAAAGTCTGTGAATAAAGGGTTTCGGAAAATCACGCGCTTGCGTCGAGGTTTCATGTATGTTTTGAATATATATTCATAGGATATTTAAAAGTTTGTATTTTGGTCTTATTTATTTACCATATGGAAGATAAATAGAAGTAAAAGAGATAAAACAAGAAAAATTAAAAAAAACACGACGCTCCGAAGCACCTACGCTCCGATGCCCCGATTTTACTCCCCGCGCATGAATTTCTTAACAATATGCGGAAAGATTTTTGCCTCAGCTTTTCTCAGGTTCTCCTGGAAAGCTCTTCGAGTTGTAGAAGCCTTTTGAGCTAACTGTTCAAGAGTGACTTTTCTAGGCCATGAATAATATTTATGAGTCAGTGCAGTGTGCAAAGCTTCGAATTGTTTCTGAGTAATTCGAACATCTTTTGAGATAGCATCATAATTAAAAATTTCAGGATCAACACTAGGCGCGCTAATTTGCTGTACATTCTCTGAGTTGCTAAATTCTTCTACTGCCATTTCTAATACCCACTATAGCTAAAAAACTCTATATTATACTATATAAATGTTACTGACATACGTCATGTTGAGCTGTTTATTGATTTGTAGAGTAGATTATGTTAACTAAATTTTTTGAAGTGGAACCGTGGAGCCGGAGCGCCGTAGAGCCGATCGGCGCCCCCGCGCTCCTGTGCCCCGGTGCCCCTTAATAAACAATAGTCTAACTAAATAACTCTGCAACAACTCGATTAACTCAGCTTATGCTTCAAAAGCAGAAACTTCGTCAAGTAGATCCACTTGCGACAAAAGCATCCTTCTGCAGCAGTATCTTGTGATTCCAAGCTCGTCAAGAACCTTTTTCTCTTCTTCTCCGCTCTCAACACGTCTCTTGAACTCTTCGTATTGACTGCCTATTGGCGTTCCGCATGTGAAACATCTTACTGGAATAATCATTGAACATCACCTGTAACTTTTCTGTCTTTTGGACCTTGCAGAAGAGTCATTTGGTTTACATGGCTCTTTCTGTCTTGAGTCTCCTGACAGAATTTTATCATCATAGCTTAAAAGTGCTTTCTTAAGCTTATCATCATTTGTGAATTTAACAACGCCTCGTGCAAGCGCAACTCGTCCTGCAACAGCTTGACCAACTGATCCTCCGCCGAAAACATTAATCTCAATATCTAGCTGGTCAATTGCTTTGCCAATAACATTGAGCGGTTCTTTAACCAGAGTTCTCTCGTAATAAGTACCCCATTTTTCAACAGGCATAGAGTTGATTGTGACAATACCAGTGCCTTTCTGCACTACAGCGCGTGCATTTGCGCTTTTCTTTTTTCCAATTACAACAATAGATTTTTTGCTCATTCTTTCTTTTCCTCTTCTTTCTTTTCTTCAGGTTTTGCTTCTGCTTTTGGAGCTTCTTTTTTCACTTCAGGTTTTGCTTCTACAGTTTTGGTTTTTGGTGCTGACTCATAAGTTTTAGCTCCCAATTCTTTTGCAAGAGCCCCAACAGTCATGTAAAGTCTTTTTTCAATTGCTCCAACATTTGCAGACTCTAGGGTTTCTGTTTTCTGTTTTGCAAGCTCTTCAGGCACACCAATGTAGGTCCGAATTCGCTGGAAAGCATCCCTACCTCTCTGCTTTTTGTAAGGTAACATGCCCCTTATAGATCTTTTGACAATGCGGTCTGCAGTTCTTGGGTAAAAAGGACCCTGATATCTTGAACCAACATCCCTCTTAAACCTGTATCTTGTGAGAATGTCGCTTCGAGTGCCTGTTACAACAGCTTTATCAGCATTAACTATCCGGATTGTCTCACCCTTAAGCGCTTCCTGCGCCATTAAAGAAGCAAGTCTTCCAACTTTTAGATCAGTAGCGTCAATAATTTTCATTTAACAAGCCTCACACCTTTTGAGCCTTTTGTAAGCAGGTCTTCAATGCTTCCGAAAGAACTTCCAGATTTTGTAATTTTTGAAATAGCAGTCATTGAAGCAGATACTGCATAAATATTTACAGAATGATCAAGATTTCCAGTGCCCAAAACCTTTCCAGGAACAACAATAGACTCGCCCTTGCTAGTGATTCTGCTAAGTCTTGATAGATTTGGAGTTGCCCAGTTTTGATTAGTGCCCTCAAGGCGCTGAGCTAGAGCTCTCCATAGCCCTGTCTTAGAGCCTTCAGATTTTTCATATAATGATTTGATTAAACCCAAAATACGTGGGTTAGTCTTTTTTAGCTTCATACAAGTGCAGTTCCTATAATACAAGTCCTTTTTAAAGCTTGCGCCTCTGTGATTTCTTGGATTTATGCGGAACATACTCATAAATAACCAGGAAAATCGCTGCAACCACTGAAACAATGCCTACAGCCCACCAGGTTTTCGAATTAAGGACAGAAGTAGGCTTAGCAGTTGAGGTTTCAAGATTCTCAATAACAGGACCGGTTGCAACTGCAGGTTTTTCAGGTTTTTCTGCAACATGGATTTCAAATTCGTTGCTGTAGTAATTCTGAGAATTATCAGAAATAACTGGGCGTGTTATGAAAACACGACCGGATGTGTCAGAAGGAATGTCGAATGTGATTTTGTAGGACTGAAGTTTGCCAGGGTATAATGCTGGATAAAACTCAGGTTCGACAGTGTAATAGCCAGTAGGAATGTTGTCTAAAGTGAGAGTTGCGTGAGTCAACCCGCATCTAACATTGCTGACAACAAGTTCAAGCTCAGTAGGAACACTTGGAAATACTCCAATACTTTCAGGAGTTGTAATATCAAAAGATGGACGGCAGTCAGGAATACCAGTTACAAGACCGGAAAGTCCGTCAAGAATAGATTCAATAGAGATAAGACCAGTAGGAGCAACATCATTGCTCATAAAAGAAACACTGCTTATCATCAGGACTACAAGCAGGAGTGATACACCAAGCCATCTGATTCTGTCGTTCATAGTGATATATTGGTGTACTTTTGCTAATTTATAGTTTTCCCACGCCTGCAAACTCAGGCGGCACGTTGTGGGCATTCACGCTTCGCGTGAAGCCCAGATTTGAAATTGGTTCGGTTTGACTGAGTCAGGCTCACGAACTATAGTTCGTTCGCAATTTCCCCCTACTGCCACCAAACATCTTTTTAAACCCAAAATACTACTGCTATTGATGAAGCGCTCAATAGCGGCCCTTGTGTTTCTATTTGCAATGCTAGCCATGGCCGGCGTTGTGCATGCTATACCAGGAAACTCAAGTCCAACTACAATAAGTATTACTGATCCAGATGATGCTGATAAAATAGTTCTAGGGTCAACACCACAGAAGCTGGAAGCATTTGTTAATTTCACTTACAGGGTTAGCAGTGACAATAATGTGAGCTGGTGCAAGCTGTTTGCAAATGGAACGCGTTTTGGTTTGAACAGTAGTATTGACAGAAATATTGACGAGCATTTTGATAATCTTGCATTCACAAACGGGACGTGGTGGTATTATGTTCAATGCAGGGACAATTACACTAATCTTTACAATTCTAGCAACCACACCCTTGTAATCGATCTTGATGACACGCCTCCGACAGTGTTGGCTAGTAACACCTTGACAACTTACAACACTACTGACGGTATGGCTACGTTCAGATTCAATGCTACAGATTATGATAGCGGAATGGACAATTGCACTTTGATAATTGAAGGAGAAGAAAGAGCGCACTTGTCTGGAGTAGGAAACAGTAGTAACACACCATTCCCTAAAATGTATTTGCCTGGAGGCGACTACACCTGGAAAGTTGTTTGCCAGGACAAGGCAGGAAACCTGAAAGAATCTGCGCACGGCCTATTGATTGCAGAACTCAAAACAACCCAGAGCATACTTCTGAATAGTCCTGATGATGAAGCTACAGACTTTGACGGTTTTGTGACTTTCAACTTCACTCCCCAGAGCAGACTTCCAATAAAATGGTGCGTGCTCCAGCTTAACAGCACTTTTAACAAAACAAATAATGTAATTGTAAACAACACTTGGAACCTAATTGAAGATGCGTATATTTCAGATGGCCCTTACAACTGGTCAATTGCGTGCACAGATTCTGATGCAAATAATGTTAGCTCTGGTGACAGGGGCATTCATATTAACAGAACAACCTTGATGAGTAATTACCTGAATGTGAAGATTTCATATCCGCTTGACTATTACAAAACCGATAACGGGCTTGTGAATTTCGAATACACTCCAAAAGCAGTTCTTGGTTTGGACAGATGTGAATTGATAACAAATGGAAGTGTGCGAGAGGCAAAAACAAACCCTTCAAGTGGTGAATCTGCAACATTTTTGAATGTGCAGTTCTCTGAAGGAACTTGGGATTGGAGAATCCATTGTGTTGACAAGTCAGAGAATGAGGTTTACAGTCCGCTTGCTAATCTGGAGATTATCCCAGTGCCTCCTGAACCAATTCCAGAGCCCCCGGTTGTTCCGATTTCCGAGAAGATTAATGAAACTGATGTTAGCGAGGAAGTTGGCATTTTAACTGGATGGGGAAGAAGCCTTGGATTGAGCGGAGCCACCTGGATTATTTTGGTAGTTCTGACAATGATAATTGGAACTGGAGCTGTTGTGATTGTTGTTGATAAGAAATTCGAGTTGGAATTAATCAAAGATGCTCAGCTGATATTGTATAAGTTGAATATTCGCAAGGAAGCGCCTGATGCAAAGAAAAAGCATCCGCTAACTGATGAGCATAAGAAAGCTTTGAAGGATTATATTAAATTCCATATGACGAATGGAGTTGCCAGAGGAAAGATTGAAGCGCACTTGAAAACTCACAAGTGGAATGAACAGCATATTAAAACTGTGTTTAAAGAACTGGAAGCAGAGTGGGAAGAGTGGAGAGGGAAGTTTGTAGAGACGAAATAAGCATAAACTTTTATAACGGTTATTACAAGAAAATTACCCTATCTTTGCGGGGGTGGCGGAGTGGTCAAACGTGCTAGGTTGAGGGCCTAGTTCCTTAGTGGATTCGCGAGTTCGAACCTCGTCCCCCGCATTCTCTGCCATTATTTGAATTGGTGAAATTTGTTAATTGGTTCTTTGATGGCGCTCCAGAGTGTAGCGCACGCCACATGATGCCCCATTCACTCACACTCAGGGGTATAAGCACCCTAATCCAAATTAGTTAGCTGGTTCAGGAGCTGGTTGAGTTTGCTCACGAACTTGCGTTCGTTCGCTGGTTCACCCTAGATAAAGTTAAATAATGTAGAATAGCAGTAAATTATACCATGATTGATGAAGTCAGTTTTGTTGCAAAAGCAGGTGATGGGGGCGATGGACAGGTCAGCTTCAGACGAGAGAAGAATGGCCCTAACAGCGGTCCTGATGGCGGGAATGGAAGCAACGGAGGTTCTATCTATATTGAAGCTGATTCCAATATCAACACACTGTGTGAATTTGCTGGGAGAACAAGAATAGTTGCAGAAAATGGTGAAAATGGTAAACGAGGACACAACAATCCTAAAAAAACACCAGACATAACTTGCAAAGTTCCGATTGGAACGATGATTTACAATGCAACTACTAATCGACTTGTATTAGACCTTAACAAGTCCGGTATGAGGTATTGTATTGCACAGGGTGGTAAAGGGGGGTTGGGTAATTGGCGTTTCAAATCATCTAAGGATGTAGCCCCAACTAAATTTACTTATGGAGAAAAAGTCAAACCAATTAATGTTCATCTAAAACTCAAAGTTTTGGCTCAAATTGGATTAGCTGGTTTACCAAATGCTGGAAAAAGCACAATACTTTCTGTTCTAACCAAAGCTAAACCAAAAATTGCAAATTATCCTTTTACTACTTTATCTCCAAATCTAGGGGTTATGGAAACAACTGACAAAACAGGCGATTTGGTTATAGCAGATATCCCTGGTTTGATTGAAGGTGCGTCGCTGGGTAAGGGTTTAGGAATTCGTTTTCTCAAACACCTTCAAAGATGTCAATTGATTGTATATGTCATATCTCCTGAGATTCATGAACTTGAATTAACTGGAGAACAAATAGCTCAGAGTTTATGGAAACAAAAAGAAAAAATTGAGAATGAAATGACACAGTTCAGTGCCGAGCTTGTAAAAGTTTCAAGTATGATTGTTATTAACAAAAAAGATCTTTTAACACAAGAACAACAAAATGCAATTTTGTCTTTTTTCAAAACAAAGAACAAAAAAGTTATGCTAATCTCTGCTGTTACAACTGATAACATACAGATATTTTCTAATGAGATTCAGGAGAAATACAAAAAAGCTGTGCTTACTAAAGTAGATGAGGAAAAGACGCCCTAAACACTTACTTTTCCAACAACTCTCAAACCACTTTTCAAGTCTGACCTGAAAATTATTGCAGTGTCCAAATATTTTACTAATGGTTTCTCAAGCTTAATTTTAAAATTCGTATCTTCAACAACACCTTCTACAACTTGTGCGCCAAGAGCAACACGATACTTTTCCCCGACACTGATGTCGTTTTTGTAGAATGGATTCTTTTCAAATGTCCCAGAAAGCTCTTCAACACAAGGCAAATCCTCAGAAGAAAGAACAAAACCTCGCTTGAGCTTATCAACTTTAACTCCTTTTACTGCAAGTCCAGGCCGGATAGGCGCACTCACTTCTTTCTGGTCAACATCCATAACCTGCATGGATTTTACAAGAACTTCTGTTTTAATTGGATAAACAGTAAACTTATCATATGCTTTCATGACACCGGTTTTAAGTTCACCGAGCAAGACAGTTCCAATGCTTTTCACATCAAAAAAGTGATCCATTACAAATAGTGGTTTGTCAGATTTGGCAAACTCAACTGATTTCACCCACTCAGTTAATTCATTAATTTCAGAATCGTTTTTCAAAGAAGCATCAAGAATTTTCGAACCTTTCAAACTTGTGTTTGCGATCAGTGCTTCGAGTTTTGAACGCATATCCGAGATTTTAAAATCACTTTCGCAATTAGTTTTGTCAATAACAAAACAAGTTTTTTTGTTCAGATAATCAAGAATTATTACAAGCTCTCCAATTCGATAATCAAGAGCATATTCTGCAGGAAGTGCAACTATTGCGCATTCAGAAATCTCTGCGCACTGGAAAACTGTTTCAATTTTTTCAGGATATGAAAATGCAGACGCAATATTCAAAATATCGTCACCCAAATCACCGTGATAAAGCGCAATATTGCTCTCAGTTGCTTTTTTCCCAAGCTTCGCTGAAAATGAATTGACGGTTTCCAAGTCAACACTGAATAGTGAAACATTGTACTGCATGGATTGTTTTGAATAATAAAGTTGTATTTAAACGCATTGAAAAGAAACTGTGATACTTAGATTGTGATTATAACAAAGCATTTAACTCCAATTTACTATAGTAAATATGTGAATAACGAAGATCATGAAAAAGTGGTTAATCAGTATATTGAAAAACATAGGAATATTCTTCCATTTTTTATTGACAATGTAAAACCGTCAACAATCAGATTATATTTTGCTTATGCAAAAGTTTTGGAGCATGATTATAATTTTGAAAATATAATTAATATGAGCATAGGTGCTCCACAGATCCCACTGGAAGACAACTTTATTAGAAGTGCTGCAGATCGTATAGTGAGTGCTGCAAAAAAAGCAGGAAATATTTTTGGTTATGACCCAGCAACTGGTTTGGACAAACTCAGGAATCACCTTGCGGTATTGAATTTAGTAGAGAATAAGACACTACTTGAAAAGGAAAAGGAAAAGATTGTAAAAATATATAATGATAAGCCTGGTTTGTACGACCGCCTTATGAAATCAAGTGCAAAAAATGGTTTCAAATTTGAAAGAAATGATAAAAAGTACATAAAACAGATAATTGGTTGTGAGAAACACCTGTCTGCAAAACAAAAAGACAGTGATTATGCAAATCGCAATTTAATAACTATTACAAATGGAGTTACACATGGGATATTTGCAACACTTCACGCCCTTTGCCCAAGACCAGTTTTATCACCAGAACCAGGATTTATGTTATATGATATGTGCATGACTGCAGCAACTAATCGGCATGTGATACAGATTCCTTGTAATGAAAAAGATGGTTATAAAATGAGTTTGAGAGCATTTGAAAAAGAAGCACGTCCTGGCAGAGTGCTTATAATGAATAGTCCTTGCAATCCAACTGGCGCAGTATATGAACCAGATGAACTGGAAAAAATTGCCAAGATTGCAAAAGAAAAGGAAATGATAATTATTGCAGATGATATCTATAGCACATTCACATATGAAAAAGAATTCCGAAGCCTATATGATATCCTACCAGATCAAACAATACTTCTTAATGGGTTTTCAAAGGGTGCAGCAATGCCGAACATAAGAATAGGATACATATTGAGATCCAGGAATTTTAACAATTTTGTTGTAGAAAAATGTAAAGTAAATAAGGGATTTAGTGTAGATTTATCAGCATTCTGCATGAGTGCAGGTGTTTCAAATCCATCTCAACAATTTGCAATAACATTTATGAAAGACTATTTGTGGCATAATCATTACCATAAGTGGGTTGAACCAGTCATGCTAACACCTTACAATAAAGCCAGAAAAAAACTCAGAGAAGGATTGGAGAAGTTTAGAAAACATGGAATATTCACATATGGACTTGAAGGTGCATTTTACGCATTTTTGAATATTGAAGGATTTTTCAAAAAATACAGAAAAGGAATGGGAATTATTCTGAGAGAACAATTTGACAAATACCCAGATGTTACAGAAAAAGAATTTCACATAAACTTGAAAGATGAAAGAACAAATATTAAGAAATGCGAATATTATAAGGAAAACAAGCAGAAACTACAAAGAGATATACTTTTTGCAATGTTGAATCTTCTTCATGCAAAAACTGTTACTATCCCAGGAACTGATTTTTATATGACACCTGATGACACTCACATAAGACTGGCTTATCCACCAAGTGAGGATAAAATTATAGAGTATATGGAGAGACTAGAAAATCTTGTCACTGATGTTGCAAGTAAGAATTAAGATTTTAAATAAAACTCACATTAACTAAAAGATACATCAAACAATAACGTGTTTATTCTTCTGCAGGTGCTTCAGCTTCTGGCTCTTCTGCAGGTGATTTTGCTTTTGTCTTTTTTGCAGGCTTCTCTTCTGCTGCGGGTGCTGCTGCGCCTTCTTCGCCAGCTTTAACAATCTTACCGTTTCTTCCAGTAGAAATCTGCTTGTTGCCCTGCCATTCAGAGACCCAGCCGTCGATTATGCTGATCTTGTCGCCTTCATTGACAGTTTCAATATCATCATTCCATAAAGTCAGTGTCATTTCTCCACTGTCATCTTTGAGAGTAGCATTGCAGACTCTGCCTTCTTTTCCAAATTTTTGGAATGTTCGTACATCCATTTTTTCAACAACTTCTACATTTTCAAGTGTAGCTGCCTGTTGTGCTAATACTTCTTTGATTTTCATTCTATTAAATTACCTCTTCTTTAGTAGGACAAGAGGTAGTATATAAGATTTTGGCGGGAAAGAGAGTGTATATATAACACTTATTAGAAGCAACAATACACAAAAAGGACGAAAATCATGCAGAATATAAAAACAGTTGAAGATTTTGAGAAATTAAAAAAGCAAAAGAAGTCAGAAGTTGGAAGTTTGAAGTTAGATGCAACAAACCTCAAACCTAAAACCTCAAACCTCACACCCCACGCCCCACACCCTAGCCAAAAGAACCAGCTCGACTCAGTAGCTTTGTTTAAGAAGCTAGGACTAAATGACTTAATACTAAAATCACTGGCAGAACTGAATTTTACAACTCCAACAGAAATACAAACTAAATCAATTCCACTTGTAATTAAAGGCGAGGATGTTATAGCACGAGCTGCAACTGGCTCAGGAAAAACACTTTCTTTTGGATCCGGAATTATTCAAAACATAACCAAGGGAAAGGGTTTGCAGGCGCTGATTTTGACACCAACCAGAGAGCTGGCAGAGCAGAATGCCGGAGAATTAAGAAAGTTTTCAAAATACAAACCATTGCGAATTGTAAAAATTTATGGCGGAGTTCCGATTAATCCACAGATACACGCTGTTAGAACTGCAGATGTTGTTGTTGCAACTCCAGGAAGAATGCTCGACCATATGGAAAGGCGGACAATTTCATTAAACAATATTAATCTTGTTGTGCTAGATGAAGCAGATAGGATGCTTGATATGGGTTTCCTACCGGATGTCAAGAAAATAATTGGAGCTTGTCCAACAGACAGGCAAACTCTTTTGTTTTCAGCAACTGTTTCCGGTGGCGTATCACAACTAGCCAGAAATTACATGAAAAATCCGAAAGAAGTGTTTGTAAGATCTCACGTTGACCCTTCAAAACTTGAGCAGGTTTATTATGACATACCAAACAATCTGAAATTTTCTTTACTTGTTCATTTGCTGAAAAATGAGAAATCCAAACTTGTAATGATATTCTGCAACACAAGACATATTGTTGATTTTATAGCAGAAAATCTGCAGATGCACGGAATAAACGCAATACCAATTCACGGAGGTTTGGCACAGTCAAAAAGAAAGAAAACATTAGGAAAATTCCATTCACAAGAATCGCAAGTGCTAGTATGCACTGATGTTGCAGCTAGAGGACTTGATATTCCGCAGGTTTCACATATCTACAATTACGATATTCCAAAAGAAAGCACTCAATATATTCACAGAATTGGCAGAACAGCTCGCGCAGGAAAAGAAGGGAAAGTTATCAACATACTTTCTGGAGCTGACCATGATAATTTTAGAAGAGTTATGAATGAAAACAGCGGCAGAATAAGGCGAGAAGAAAGGCCATATATTCAAATGGTAGAGGTGAAACGTTCAACACATAGAAGGCGCGGACCAGGTGGGGGAAATAGAGGAAGAAGACCGCCAAAAAGACGTCATAATCACCCGCCTAAACAACTTGCACATTCACCTAAAAAACGACACAATCATCCGCCGAAGAAATCGCACGCAAAACCAGAGAAGCGTTCTTGATTCCGAATCATTTTTAAATAACTAGATAGATATGGTATAATATGCCAAAAGAGGAATTACCACTATTAGATGAAACAGCATTACTTGTTGTTGCACCAGAAGAATTTCCAATAAACACATATATTGACATAATTACTATTGTAAGAACATTGAAACGCAGAGGAATGAGACCAATAT
>CEPZ01037131.1_pt1 | contig 29663 bp, 41 predicted proteins | sample 530461 | NCBI WGS metagenome assembly CEPZ01 (sample SAMEA2620106, study PRJEB7988) | marine metagenome | isolation source: saline water (ENVO:00002010), including
AAAAAATAAACTTCTCATTCTTTCCGAGTTCTTGTAAAAAGTCTTTATATTCACAAAAATTAATCAGATTATAGCTCCATTTTTTAGCCTTGCACAATCTAATAGCTCCACTCGTATTTTTGTGCCAATTGTTTGAATTCATAATCGCACATGTGGGTGTTTTATCTTTTTTTGAAATGTCCCTCATTAATTCCAAACTATCCATACTCCAGAGATTGCCACCAAGATTAATCAAATTTTTTAAATCCAGATTAGATTTTATGATATCTAAATGAAATTTGCTTTGACAAAAAACCGCAAGAGCATTCTTATAAAAATCATAATTTATGATTTGATCTTTTGGAGCAATAAAATTTTCATAATCTGCTGGATTCCTTGTTTTTAAATACTTGTGATCATGCTCATAAATGACATATCTTTTTTCTTGCATTAAAATCTGTTTGCACTCTTCTGATAGGTGAACAAAATTTGCAATAATAAAATTTGTATTTTCTGGCAAAGATCGAAGGAGGGCGGCGGAACAATTATGGCTATTAATTGTTGTTACATTGCGACCCTCTTTCAAAGAAAGGATCAGTTCTTCATTGTTAAGTTCGCCGCCCCCCTGAATTTGATTAACAAAGAAATCAGCCACAAATACGAACTCACTCTCACTCATGAGTTTCTATTTCTAAGCTATTTAACCAATCTTCAACCTCGAACACCTCTTCTTCATAAACGGCATTGGCAAATTGATCATATTGTTTCTCTTCAGAAAAATTAGCATGAATGTGTTTTTTTAGTTTCTTTGCAAATCCAACATATTTGGTATAGTTTTTATATACATCTCTCATGCCCTGTTTTGCACTGTGTTCGCTAGGATAGCACCACTGCACTCCTGGCTCTAAGACACCATCCCACACCGCTTCTTGAGGAATCTGTCCTAAAGTATAATCAACTCGGCAAAACAAAGGCTTAATTCTTGTTTTCTTTTGTTTGCCGCTTTTTACCGGAGCATGTAAGAAATCACATTGGCCGCTCCACTGTGGGGCGATCACCGGCATGCCATGATATGCTGCTTCATAAATTGGCATGCCAAACCCTTCGCCATGGGTAAGGGTCAAATAACTCTTTACTTGCGGGTGTGCATATAAATAATTCATTTGTTCCAAAGAAAGATCTCCATGAAGAAGATATGCTTTACACTTTCTATCTGGAAAATGCTGCATAACTTCTTGAAGCTTTTTCACACACAACATCCTGTCGCTTGTGCTGCAATTGGCAATATTTGTTTTTATAAGCAACCCGACTTCATCATCTTTAAACTCTTCCAAAAACCATCTAAGTGTGTTGCCTAAATTTTTACGAGGCCCCATTTGAGCCACCGTCAAAAAATTAAAATCATATTCTAAATTCAAGTCTATTGACTCTTGTTCAAGAGATCTGACGGGATAATTGACGACTTCAATCGGAACATCATTTTGATAATTAAACTTTTCTCCTGTTTGGTGATTAATCACTTCACATAAAGTATTGTTATAAACATTTTTAGAATGATTGGACACAACAATAATTTTGTCCATTAAACGAGCTTTTTCAAGCCACTTCGGAGAAACATGTGTCGCCTCAATTCCAGCCGTATAACCAATATTAATTGGAGCAATCTTTTCCCACTCATTGGGAATAGTAACTTGTAAAGATATATCAATTGGCAATTGGTTGTGTAAATGTTGCTGTGTTTTGCCAAGCAATTGGTCGATCCAATCTCTCTCTTCTCCATCATCAGCAATCCAACCTGTGGCCCCCCATGAGATATTGATCAATAAGATATTAAATCGCTCTTCATGAGCCCTTAGCGATCTCAATGCGAACCTTGTTTGTTCCCCATAGCCTGAGCGGGAAAGTGCTGGACCTTTTACTAATATTGTTTTCATTATTTAATCTCCACACACCTATATGATTGATAATGCTTTCTGTCATCCCAGGAACCATATTTCTCAACAACTTCATCCATTAGTGTCACCCAATTTTTACCAAAGTCGTCAAAATTATAATTCTTTTCAACATGGGCTTTGCCCATTTGACCAAGCTCTGCCCTTTCTTCCTCTGACATATTATACATTGTCATTAATGCATTAATAAATTCGTCTTTATTTATTCTATCCTCAAAAATGTAAGGAACATTTTGTGATCCAATCACTGCTTGGGAAGCAGGTTCTATGCCGATTCCAAACCAATTCTCCCCATCAGTCACCTGTTCTTGTAAACCACCTGTCATATTAACAATAATTGGAGTTTCACAAGAAAGCGATTCCAAAGTCGCCAAGCCGAATCCTTCTGCATCTGATATATTGATTGTGCAATCAACCATGTTATAGATCAAAGCAAGGTGTTCTGGTGCAACTTTTTGTGTGGATATCATGACTTGTCCATCATGAAGATTCAAATCATTAATTATAGCACCCAAGTCTTGCCCATTCGGATCTCTTGGCTCCGTGTGCATAAGCAAGGTTGCCTTATCATGGCCAACTTTGTCTAAGAATTCTTTAAACCAAAATATTAAAGTTCCGCTCTGTTTTCTGCGAGCATTTCGGTTATTCCAAAAAAATACCATCTTATTGTCAGGAATATTTGATTCCTGTCGCATGCGATCAACTTCAGATTTTGGCAATTTGCAAAAAATCTCTCCATTAACAGCATGAGGCAAATAAACACTCTGAATATCTGGTGCCACTGCTTTCACTACTTCATCTGTTAATTTGGATATTGTTGCAATAACATCGTTTGATTCATAATGTCTTTTGTTATATAAAGGATATGGCTTATTATCCCAAACATGGTAATATACCATTGGCACATGAACTCGGATTTCATTATCCATTGCCCAGAGCCATTCCCAGAAACGAGGGTCTGTCATGAAAAATAATAGATCTGGCCGATGAGTTCTAAGAACAGAACGAACCATATCTGGATTACCATAGCCATCGACAGGATAAATAATTAAATCATCTCCCCATTCTTCTGTCTTCATCGGCTGATAATTCTTGTGCTTAATCGCCCCTCCAAAGCAAATAAATTTATATCTGCCTGTTTGAAGCAATGATTCGATAAAATATTTTGTTTGACTTCCAACTCCTGACGGTGTGACAAAATTCTCTACACTTTCATGTAAAGTTGGACTATATCATCATCTCACTAAAGCAAGATGTCGGGCGCTGTCGGATTATTATCATATCTTGCGACTTAGATTCACCGTAGTCTCTGAACCTTCCCCATTATTTCTAAACAGGGGCTTGGCTGCTGATTATCCAATCACTTTATCTTTTTAAACTGTCGCGTTCATCATTTCTAATCGCGCTGTAGTGTAAAGTGCTCTAAGGGTTTTCCAGCAATTCACCCGATTTTATATCCGCTCACTAATTTAACGGATGGTCTGCGAGGACAAAAATCTTCTTTTTATCTTCCATAAATTAGCTCCTTTGTTTCTTCTAATGCCTTCTGTTTGTTTTGCATATAGTCATATTCCCATATAGTGATTATAGTATAACCTTGTTGTTCTAAAATTTTAATTCTTTGTTCATCTTTTTTCCAAATTTCCTCTGCATAAAGACTCTTCTTGGCATGAAAATATTTACTTTCATAAAATCTCGGATCGCAATGCCAATAGCCACCATTATATTCAATTATAATTTTCTTTTTTTCAAATAGCATATCGACACGATATTTGCCAAGCTTCACCTCTTTCTTAAAAGCTCCCTTGCCGAACTCTCTATTAAGTTCTTTCATAATTTCCAATTGAGGCTTTGATGCTGTCTTATGCTTCGCCAAAAAATAAGCATTTGTAATACCGTATCGCTCTTGTAAAGTTTGTATTTTTTTCTTTTTTGACTCTATAATTTCTTTCTTGCCATAAAAAGGATTATTTTTGCCAGAAAATAAAGATGACATCATTTTATTTTTACAATTACGACTGCAAGTTTTGGAGGCTTGCTGCTCCGCAGCTTTCCCAATATAATATTCAATCCCACAGATCTGACAAGCTTTATATATTCCTCGACGGGGAAGTGACATTCTCCTCCATTTATCATATGTTCCATTATTTATATAATATTTCGATGCACAACTTTTAGTGCAAAATCCACCTCTCTTTCGAGTTCTTTTAAATTTATTATGGCAATGCCGACAAGCATACTCCACAAGATTTTTCTTTTGCTGTTCTCTTTTATATTCCCTTCTGTATTGTGTATTACACTCTTTGGAACATGTTTTGCGATTATATCTTGCAGATATTTCCTTTTCACATATTGCACACTTTCTAATCTTCATATTCTATTTACAGTGTTCTGTTTTATAAAACTCGCAACCATACCCACTGGTGCAAGCCATCTTGTTTTTGACACAAACTTTGTTTTGAATTGTTTTTAATGCCTGATGTAATAGACTTAGTGCATTCTGTGTTCTTTTTATCCCGCTTGTTACCTTGAATAATTCTATTATATCCTTTTTTGCAGTTCTTTTCAAGAGAGCAAAATGAGTTTCCACATTTTGTGGTGAGATATCGTGCTTCTTGCAAAAGAAATATTTATAAAGAATAAGTTGATAAAGAACCATTTTATCAGAGCGGCGCCTGATATCCCAGCCCCAACCCGCAGTTTTCCAATCGATAATATGGTATTTTCCATCATCAGTTTGAACAATTAAATCAACATAGCCTTTAAAAAGATAATCATCGAACCCCTCAATTGGTTCATAAAGCTTTTCTTCTGCCTGGATGACTTTATAGTTTCCAAAATACTCACTCATGGCAGGCAAAACTTTAGATACAAGCTTGTTGCCCTGCTTAAACATGGAAATTATAAGCTCTTTATTAATCTCTTGTGTGTCAGTGTCAAGTTTGTTGATTTCTTCGCGAAACTTTATAATAAAAAGCTCTTCACCATCTAAATTAATACTCTCCGTCAACAACTCTTCGCAAACAGCATGTAAAGCAGTTCCGAAAGCAGTAAATTCATTTCCTTTAAATGCCTTGATTTTATCAACATTAACAAGCTTATGATAAAAAGGGCACCGACACCAATTCTTTAATTCAGAATAGGATATGTGTGGCAAATTACACCTCTTTTAATTTATCTTCATCATCTTGAAGAACCACGACTGATGTTTCTTGGACCTTCTGTGTGTTTTTCGTCCTCTTGCGCTTTCTGGTTCTTTTTTCTTTTTTCTTTATCGAAAATTTCCATGTTGCTGCAAGAGCTTCAGGATGTGAGTTGTCTATAGTATTGTTTTGAAGAATCTTTACCACAGTCACTTTTTTGTGTTCCAAATATCGTTTGATATCTTTAGTAAAGAGTTTTACATGTTCAGTCAAGTCCGATTCTTCATATGCATGTTCAACTATTTTTTGTGGTGGCACACAAAGCTCTATAGTAACACATCTATCATTTATCTTCATATTAGAATGCTGTTCAATATAATCATTGATATTCATTTGTCATCTCGTCTAAATAGTTAATTTTTATTGATAGCTCGGGACAAATTCTCTTAAGATAGTTTGCCTCGCCTATATAAAACTTCTCAAAACCTATTGCAAAATATTCGTTTATAGAAGTAATAGAATAAGGGCTTGGAAACAAGCCCATACTTAAAGTGTTTAAAACAGGATATCCAATCTCTTGAAACAAGAACATATCAAAATCATAACTATATTTTACAGTTAAAAATTGTTCTATTTTGGCGTTATAACCCTCGCTTTTTAAAAGGCTATGCAATCTTTTTCTTTTTCCAAGAAACTCCAGTAATATAGTCTTATCTTCATAGATTAGATCGCGATTATGCTCTTCAACAGCATGGGCAATTTCATGAACCATATCATCTATCATATCACTATTGTTGTCTTGCATATTAGAAATATAAAGCACCCCATCTTTATAAAGAGCATTGACCTCTCTTTCAACCATTTCATCAAATGTGCCAATTCTAACAGCTTGAACATAATGAAGATAGGCACTTGGTATCAAGCGAGATATTTTATAAAGCACTTTTTTTAAATCAACAGAATCAGAAAGAGGATCTTCTGTCCAAACGGGTATGTCGTGATTTAAATAAAATATGCCCGTATTATTGGACCTCTCTTTAATGTGTTCAAGTATATAATTATTGTTTTTTGCCATTTTCTTCCGCGACTGCTTCTGCTAAAAGCTTTTGACCAGCCTCAACATCTTCTAAGCCTTGCTGATATCCTCGAATCCAGTTTTCTTCTGCAACTGCCAATAGAAATTCAGGAAACTCGCTTGCCAATGTTTCAACAATCATCTCCACAGTCACCTCATCATTTTCAGGGTCATGTTGTTCTCCAACATAATTTACCAACCATTCTTTGACTGCGGAAGTTGGCTCAACCGTTACATTTAAAAGTGTATCATCCATTTTTTATATTATATCCTTTTATTTAACATTTGTCAATTTTATTTCTTAAAAAAATTAGAGGACTTCAGAGCCGAGAGTTGCCACTTTGCTTCGCTCGCCCTTTTCTAGTGTTATATGCCCCGAAAGACCGTATTTTTTCAACCTCTCAATGGCATATGTCAAGCCATTCGTTGTTGAGTCAACATAAACATTATCGATCTGATCGATATCGCCTGTGAATATTATTTTTGTGCCCTCGCCAACTCTCGTGATTATTGTCTTAATTTCATGTGTTGTTAAGTTCTGTGCCTCATCTATAATTATAAATGCATTGGAAATTGATCGCCCTCTAATATAAGTTAAAGCCTCAACCTCTATCACACCCTTTTCCATATATATATCAAGAGTCGATTTGTCATCGCCCATGAGAAATTGAAGATTGTCCTGAATTGGCATTAACCATGGGGACATCTTTTCTTCCATAATTCCCGGCAGATATCCTATGTCATTTCCCAACGGCTGGACGGGGCGGGATACGATTAATCGTTTGTATGCTGCCCCGCTGCCCATAACTTGCTCCAGGCCCGCTGCTAAAGAAAGGAGAGTCTTACCACTGCCTGCTTTTCCAACGACAGTCACAAGGGGAATGGCAGGGTTCATTAACATGTCCAGAGCAAAGGCTTGCTCTTTATTTCTGGATCTCACCCCCCACACACCGCTTTTTCGATATTGGACAACTTCTCGTAATTTTGTATTGGTGTTTCTATATGTGGCAAGTGCTGTTTTCTTTTCATTCACATTAGAAGTAAGCATTATAAACTGATTTGAATATAATCCTTCAGCCTGCTCTTCATTCAAATATATTGTTTCTTTGTTATAAAAACTATCAATCAAATCATCATCTATTATAATCTCGGCAAATCCATTATATATTCTATCAGCACTGGAAACCAACTGTGTGGCATTATAATCCTCACACTGAAGGTTTAAAGAATCACAAATAACTCGCATATTAATATCACGAGTTACAACAATAATCTTTTTCTTGGGATTGTTCGCCTTTTCTGTCAAAGCAGTGGCGATTATAATGTGATCTGCAAGTTCTGGGCTTAAATCAGCAGGCAAATATTCAGATTCATGACCTCGGACACTCACGATTCCCTGATCTTCTGTTAGGTGGACACCTTTATGAAGATTGCCTTTTTCTCTCAAATGATCGAAAGTGCGAATTATGCCGCGAGCATTAACCCCAACTGTGTCTTGGCGTTTTTTATGTTTATCAATTTCTTCCAAGACTTTAAGAGGAACGACAATATCGTGAACCCCAAATTTATAAATTGATTGATGTTCAGTAAGATAAACACTGGTGTCTATCACATATTTTCTTTTAGCCATTCAGGCTCCACACTCTAACATCATTAATTAGACCCCACATTAAGAAAATGGCTGGGGAGGTGGGGTTCGAACCCACACCCTCTTTCGAGGCGACCGGATTAACAGTCCGGGGCAATGCCAATTATGCGACTCCCCATTATAAACACATTATAGCACATCATCCAAACAACGATTAAACAATTTTATATTTTTAATTTTATTGTTAATTTCATCAGATTCAGACATTAATGTTGTTCTTTCTAATCCAAGATCTCGCCTCATCATTTTGGCTATCCGTGTTTTCCCACCAGAGGCTCTTTTAACAATCTCATCCAATGTTCGTTGGTTGCTAAATGCGACCACTGCATCTTGAAATATCCGGGTCAACTGTGCATGAGCAGCCACATTGCTAAAACCGTATCTTTCCGCCAATTGAACTCTTTCTTCATCATATTCTTTAAAAACAATCGAATCCTCGATCTTATCACGATAAGAGTTATATGCTATTAAGAGAAGTTCTTTATTTTCCTTCATAAAAGGTGTCGAACTTTTTTCAAACCCATGTATTCCATCGCCTCGTCTCTGAAATTTGGAAGCATGCTCGCTCAATATTTCATCATAATTGTTGAAAATGCCAAATGGATATTCCAACAAATTTGCTGCCATATCTTGGGCGACATCATAAAAATATTTACCCTCAGCTAAGCCGACACCAAAATGAACATCACTTGCCTCACACCATCCAAGAATGGCTTTTGATAATGCCTTTTTCTTCTTTTCTGGAAGATAGCCTGCTCTTTGTTCGTTAACCTCTTTTCGCAAAGATATCAACCAATCAGTGCTGTATCTTTCAAGCCATTTGTCGGAAGCGAGTTCATTAATCATATCAATGAAATCATCATCGCTTACTTTATCAATCATCTCCTTGGGAGAAATATATTCTTCTTTATCCTCGACCGAAAGTTGATTTCTTTTTCCATGATATGTTTTCATATTGTTAATTAGTTTTTGCTTTCCCAGAACCCCTCATAAAAATAATGAATAGCTGTCATTATAATTGTCAGAATAACTGTTAATTCAAGCGATCTCCGAAGTTCTCCGAGATATAAATAACTAATAAAACTTGCAACTGTAAATGAAAGAATTCTCCAATATACGACTTTCTTTAACTTTTTGCTCACAAAATAATCTCTCGTGCCGGTGGTTTCATGTTATAGCGATGCATTGACATAACGGCACCATAAGCACCGGCATTATCAATTAGCAAAATGTCACCGGGCTCTGTTTCAGGCAACATTCTATTATGCCCAACCACATCACCAGATTCACAAATAGGCCCGACCACTTGATAGCGGGATTTTGGTTCTTCGTTAATCTTTGAAAGATTATAAATCTCGTGATAAGCATCATACATTGCTGGACGGATTAAAGTATGCATCCCTGCATCGATACCAATGAACTTTAGATTTCCTTTGTTTTTAACTTGTGTGACTCTCGCCAACATAACTCCTGCGGGACCAACAATATATCGTCCAGGTTCTATCCATACCTCACTATTTCCACTCCAAGCTTCACCTCGTTCATGTTGAAGTGCTATGTTTGTTTTCCCAATATCAAAATTTGTTTTAAGATTAGATTCTTTAATGGGCAAGCCGCCGCCGATATCAATCCATTCAGCATCTTTTAAAGTGCGACGACGGATATCGGATAGATATCGGAACACTTGTGCCCAAGTATCGTTATTTTTTATCCCACTTCCAATGTGAGCATGAATTCCAACAATCTTTGCTCCAATTTGTTCAGCATATTGTCTTGCATCAGGAACACGATCTGGCAAGCATCCAAACTTAGCTTTTCCTCCAGCAGTGATCACATGGCCATGGTGTCCATCACCTCTGCCTGGATCAATTCTCAATCCAAACTGTTTATTTTGAAATATTGAAGGATATTTCTTCAAAAGATCGGGTTCGTCAACAACCACATTAGCTTTCAATATGAAAGCCTCTGCATAATCCAATGGATCACAGAAGTTAGGTGTGTATAATACCGGAACTGATAAAGGAAAATTGCGCCTTATGAATCTGACCTCTCCAAGAGAAACACATTCAATGCCAAATCCTTCATTAATGACTGTGTTCAGAACTTGAAGATGGTTGTTTGCTTTCATTGCATAATAATATCGATCAACGGCAGTTAAATTTCGTCTCAAACTTTTGCACTGATCTTCAACAGTTTGTAATGAATAAACATATGCAGGAGTATTATCTTTTGCAACATCGATTAATTCATCTGTTAAACTGTTCCACCATCTTGTATTCATTCAACACCTCAATATTATTTAATAGTTGCAAGCCAAGCTTTTAATTCTCATGGCAAACAATATATCCCCTGGTCAGCCCACCCTTGAATTCTTTCTTCTTGTGCCTCGTGGTGTTTAACAGCCTCATATAACAGGATATTTGCTGCTTGACTTGTGTTAAGACAATGCCCAATACCCGGCATAGGAATATGAATTTTATCACTATTTTGCAATATCTCTATTGGGATGCCACATTCTGCATTACCCACCACCAAACACATGTTGCGATCAAAATTGAAATTATAAGAGCCAACGGGCTCTGAATCCTCACAAATTTCCGCTGCCACCAATTTAATATTTTCATTTTTTATCCAATCTAAAAATTCATGCGAAGAACGATGTTGTTTAATCTTCACAAAATCATATAAGCTGCCAGATAGTGAGTTCAATACTTTCCGTTCTGGAATGGGGCCTATAATATGCACACATTCTGCACCAAAACATGCAGCAGAACGAATAAGGGAGCCTAAATTTCTATCATGTATAGTATTGGCGCAACAAAGACTAATAGGATAAGTTTTAGATAAACCTCGATGAGACTTAAATCTATTTGACATTAATCACCACCATATGTTCTATAAAGCTCTATTTCTTCTTCATAATCAACTTCGTATCCCTCAATAGCTTTGTCCAAATATCGAGTATCCAAATATTCTTCATCGACACGAACAATCTGCCAATCGAAAACCCAAGACTCATGCTCAAGTGTTCTAACTGGAACTCCAGCTTTGCGGAGTCTTTCCAAATCAGTCTTATAAATAAGCTTGGCTTTCCAGCGACCAAAGCCGCCCCAATTACCGTCTGCACTTAAAGGAACTTCAATGCGTTCTGTTAGTCTCATAGAAACTTCAATGCCCGCAAAAGTTCGAACTAAAATAACATCATCTTTTTTCATATTTTTTCTCTTTAAGCCTCTCAATAAAGTGGTGGGGAGAGTGGGACTTGAACCCACGTATCTTTCGCTTATAAGACGAATGCCTTCACCAACTTGGCCACCTCCCCTCTGCAAGCTGTCTCAAAAATAAACTGGGTGAGAGCCTGGAATTAAAGCAACAATATCACCATATTCTTTCTCCAATGATTGTCGTGCACTAGTGCGATCAATATCAGACTGCACAACTGTTGAATAAAGCACACCTTCTTTAGCATAAATTACTGTATAAACCATAATTCTTTACCCCTCGTTGATTATATATCATAACATTAATTCTTTAGACTGTCAAACACTATTGATAATCTCGCACCAATCATTCTCATGTGAGCCGGTATGATCGGCAATAACTCTTAAAGATTCACCGTTCCATGGACAATAAAAAATCACATCATTTTTTTCTGTTATATTGGTGACAATGCAAAAAGGTGCATCTTCTTTGACAAATGTATAATAGTTTAACCCACCTTCATAATCATAATGAAGATGAGAATATCGTGGATTAACCCTGATTAAATCACCGACTTTTGGAACCTTCACTAAGCACCTCAAGATCTATTTTCCGAAAAGCTTGATTATATGGATGATCAGACAGAAATACGAAATAAGCCGTCATCTTTAGAACAATGTGTATTGTTCCCGAATGTTTGTTTTTTACCAGATCACCGACTTTCACTGATAACTTCCAGCCAACACACAGGCATCCAGTCAATTCTATCTCTATCTGCCCACAGGACGCCCGCTCGTGGAACTTGCTGGCTTTGCCCCTTGTCTCCAACAAAGGGCAACCTTACCACCACTCCTGCCCTGTTGTAATAGGCTGAGCCATGTGCAGTTACCAGATCACCGACTTTCATTATCGACTCTCCCACAGGCTCCAGCCGCCCTCGGTGAATGCACCATTCGGAAGTTGCCGCTGCTTTTTATGAGAAGCATACACCTCGGTGCCGTCTCCCAGGCGCAGCAGATATTGCGAACCCCGAACATGTTCAGCAACAAGAGCACCCACAAAGGGTTCTTGTGTAATAAGTTTTCCAACCAACGCTTTGCGCTCGCGGGCAAACCGTGCCCGCTGATCAGCCGTCAATCGTTGCCTTCTTCCGGTGGCGCGACTTGTTCCTTCTCGTCTACGACCCACGAACCACCTCCAACTCTGTGTCAAGCATGACGAACTCGCCATCAGACCAGCGAACCATCCAGAACCTACCGCAACCGGGAAGATCCATTTCCTCATCTGCACGGCGGACAACCACTCCGGTTTCACCGGGGTAGATTTGCCAGTCGGTGTCTTGTTCTGACTCTCTTACTACGTTACCAATTCCAATACTCATAACCGCTCCTTACATATATAATATAGCTTATATTCGCCCCATTGTCAATGTTTATGTTGTCAAGTAAATGTCAAGCGATTATGCAGCACTGCTAATCACCTCGATCTGATCTTTTTCAAACTGAAAAGTCTCGCCTTTATGTGTGCCCTCAAGAATAAAAACCTTAGCCCATTCGGGATGAACCCAAAGCGTATCAATGTCGCTTCCAACAACAATCCCCAAGCAAGTATCCGAGGGGGTGTTCAACACATCCTGTCTAAACTTTACTAGATCACCTACTTTCATTTTCTTCTCTCTTCTCGGCAAGATGCCAACACTTGCACCGAAAGTCAGAACCAGGGCAAGAGTATGACCACTGACCGCTCTGCGGGCGGGATGTTTACGCTAACTGGCACGATTAACTGCCTCCATATATTTTAATATAGTGCAATCAATGGTCGTTGGGTTTATGTTTCCAACAATCAGAACCTTATGATTCTGGATGATCTCCCCATCACCCCGGCGAATAAAGTCCTCGCCCAAATAGATCGCATATCGCCTATTCAAATCACAACTAGGATATATCTGTCTAAACTTTATTAGATCACCGACTTTCACTGATAACCTCCAACAGGTATGCTGGGATACTGCTCTTTCCATGGCCCCGCTTGTTCCAATATACAACAGTGTGCCGACCTGAGCCGGGAATAATGCGAACAACTATTCCGGTCCAGCCCTTATATGCGGAGTCAGTTGGTTTTACCAAGTCACCTACTTTCATTGATCAACTCCAGATCATGCCATTCACACACATTCCTTTTCCCACCAGAATGAAGCACAATCCACCCGCCTTGCAGGAATGACTTATATCCAGCATTTCCAACAATAATGCCCACGACAATCTGGCTATGTTTTCCCTTAAGTCTCACCAAGTCACCGACTTTCATTGTTCGCTCTCAACATGGGCATGGGCTCAATTTCGGCCACATTTATTTGAATTCGTTCACCGTCCGTGGCCAGCACTTCAGCAAAACCGGGAAATGTTTCAGCTTTTAATACCAAATATAGATCTGAAGAATCCTTTGATCTTATTAGCATACCGACTTTCACTTCTGAACTAAGCATTATCCACTCACCAGTTCAAGATCTCGCTGTGAATAACTCCCATTATAGCGAGCACGAATATCAGCATCTGATTCACCAACCCAGCGAACATGAACATAAGTCGAACTGGCCTTTGTCACCAGCCCAACTTTACCAGCAAAGCCGTGACGGCTGGCTCGCTTGTTGCTCTTGCCCCGCACAAGAACGCCTGCCTTGAATTTGGGCTCTGGCGGCTTAACAGCATGGATTAGCTGTGTCACATTCCTAACGAAATAACCGGCATGGTAATCAGTGTATGGATCTGAATGATCGTTTTCACGACGAATATGGAGACAAGTCACCTCGTTGTCCATTTCGTCGCCGCCGTTGCCAAAGAAGCTGATAACATTGTTGCCATATTGTGCCCAATATGTCCCATTACCATTTCGTTGCATCTTGACACCAAGAGCCTTTTCGACTTTCTTGATGGCTTTTCCAAGTTTCATAATAACCCCTTCTTACATATATAATATAGCCTATATTTGAGGAGTTGGCCACTTATAACTTGTCAAAAATATGTCAAGGGATATATTCTTTCAAGGTTCTTTCGAAATAGAGATATGTCATTTCATCAGCATATTCACTATCGATATCCTTGATTATTTTTACGATGAGAATAATGAAATCTTTTACCACTTCTTGATCCTTTTCAGAATCCTCCGCTATGCTTCGTTCCATCATCTCAAACATAGCTTCAGCTGCTGCTGATGGATCGTTTTTCGCCAACAAATCGGCTGCATATATTTGAGCTAAAGAATCTTTGTCCATTAAATTAGTTGAAGCAATTGGCCACAAAGAAGTCCATCAAACCACAATAAGAGGATTAATAACCACCATGTAACTTTGCGCTCGCTTTGTGTTATTTCATTCCATATAAATCTAAGATCATTCATTTTCAATCTCTATAATGTTAAAGATGTCTTTGGTGAAAGCATATTTACATCTTCTACACTTCATTATAACACATGGGCCTTTAATGTCAAATAATATTTTAGAGTTTGGCAAGAAGCCAAGCTCCATTAGTCTGCGACGAAATGCTCTGTTTCCATGTATTTTTGTGATTTTCTTTATTTTAATATCCGACGAGCAATTGCATCAATCGCCATTCTCTTAAAAAAACCGCGATGATCAGCAAGAGTTTCAAGCTGAATTGATGATAGTTCTTCGCCTTCTTTGAAAACTATTGGCCGACCACGGACCTTTGTCATGACTTGAGCCTCTTTTCCTGCGGTGAAATTTCCAATAAGAAGTGTTTTGTCATATCCAACAAAATCATCGTTGTTTGTTCCATAAAGATAAGCACCCTTTCCGCCTTGTGGGACAAGGAGCACAGAATCTTGACAGAAATGTTTGCTGAGTTCTATTATTCTGTCGTTAAAACCTGCTGCATCACCAAGATTGACAACAAAGAAACTATCTTCTTTAACCTCAACCGCTGTTTTTGGATCTCCAAATCCTTCAACGAACGAGCCATCAACTGCTGTGACACCATAGCCAAGATGCAGTAATGTTGCTTTAAGCTCTTTGTTTCTTTCTTTATTGTTTAGTTCTTGACTCACATCACCAACACAATCAGTCTGATCATTAGTATCTCCTCGATGGGCACTGATAACCGCTGTATCGTGTTGTTGAATATGAGTCCATATTCTGCTTAATGATGATTCGGTTAACAAATATTTGTTAAAATTCTCAAGTATTTCTTTCATTTTCATACCTTTAATATATAGGCAATATTCAAGTTATTATAATAAAGCTGTAATTAGTTTTGTGATATTGCCATTGATAAAAATATCATCTGTGGCACACTTTTTAAGATCATTTAAAGAAGCATTAAACTGTGGACTGTGATAAGACTGAGAGTTCTTGGCGCCCGAACCTTTCATTTGAAGAGTTAGTGGACCCATTTCCCACACTGTATTAGATTCTCTTATTCTCCACTCATTATTAATAATATTGTCTTTTAGCTTCTCAATAGAGCAAGCTGTCATATTTTCAATTGAATTCTTGCCTGCAATAGAAGAATCACTCCAAATCATGTAATCGGCATGATTTTCTTTATTGAGACAAAAGCCCTTCGAAAATACCATATCACAGATCGCACTCCTGATCTTTTTATTGTTTATATATTGCCGAAAAGAATTTTGATATTCAAGCGGGATTGAGTCATGACGACAACGAATTCTTCGTTTCTCTTCATTAAAGTTTAGTTTCTCATAATTAATCCCAACGGATAAACAAGCCTGCCTCATTTCTTGCTTGCTCTTAAAGCCCAAAAACAAATCGCAATACATCCTTGCAAGAGCCGGAATAGGTTCAATTTGATCCAATTTGCGAATCATTTTTTCTTTCGAACATATAAACATTTGAATAGAACCAGAACTGGTTTTTGGGTTTTTAATACTATATCCATTTCCTGTGACAATATCTGTCATATCTGATTTCGTGGTGGTTTTTCCATTAAAAATATCTATACACTTTTTTTTATCTTCAAGAACCTCGAACCGAAGTTCTCCCAATATCATATTAAACTGTTCTGATACAACATCTTCGTATTTAATACCCTCTGCACGCGATATGTTTCCATATGACATTTAAATGCTCCTTTATTCTGGAATGTTACGAACTATTTCTAAAGCCATCAGCGGAGGAAAACACTCTCCTATAACATGCCTCAGAAAATTCTCTTTTTTCTTTGTGTGTTCAAGACGATCTGCCCAATCTGGAGGAATTCCTGTAATATAAAGCAACTCTTTAATTGTTAATACTCTTGCATCAGAATAAGTGCCATCCCGCTGTTTTCTGCCAGGATGACAATTGTTTTGACTATTAATGCTTCCATTTGCCATGGTCACAGTGGGAGCAGGCTTATCCCAATCAATTCTTTTATATGTGGTTTTAAAGCCTTTAATCTTTCGCAATTTCCCCGTTATTTTATCAATTGTTTGAGGAAAGTGTTCAATATTATCAAATGCAGTTTTACCAGTTGGAGTGTGTGACATCCACCTGATATGATTGGAGTTGTGAACCTTATGTTTCATGGAGTGCCACTTAATAAGAGAACTCTTGCCCGACTCTAATGCCGGGAGATGTCCAATCGATTCTCTGACCGTGATATGTTTTGAGGTTGGCTCAGGATGTGGCCATACTTCCACATCTTTTCGAGAAAGGAGTGTTATTAACCTCTTTCGATGATGCGGAGTGCCATAGTCTGCTGCATCGAGGACTTTATAATTAACATTATAGTCTTCTCCGATTTTCGATATAATATATGGAATTATGTTTATCTTGTTTCCAGAGCCATCAAGAATAAAAGTTTTTTCACTCGCCATGCCTCGCACATTCTCTATTAACACATATTTTGGTGATAATTGCTCAGTTAAAGATATCACCTTTTTAATCAATGCATTTCGCGGATCATTCTTCTCCGCTCTTTTAGCATTTGCAATACTCATCCCCTGACATGGGGGAGTTGCCATGATAAATTCTATATTTTTATCTTTTGATTCTTGAACAATATTGTTATAAACAGAATCGTCCGTTATATCGCCTTGAATCATTTTAGTATTTGGATGAAGCAAAGCATAAAATTCTGCCCTATCTGTTAACAATTCATTGGCAACCACGATGTCAATATCTGTTTTATTAAAATATGTTTCACCAATCCCCACATTGGCAAAAAGAGATAATCCATTCATAAATTAATCCTTCTTTTCGCTTTCATCTTTTTCAATTATTTCTTTTATTTCTTCTTCAAATACAGATTCCATCAAATGATGATTGTATTCCAATTCTGCACAATATTGTTGTTTTGTTTCTTTCTCTATATAGTCTTGAATCGCCTCAACAAGTTCCTTCTGGAACCTCTTGTTGCTCCATCGTTTCAGCCCAAAGCATTTTTTGAACCAGTCTTTGAACTCATCAGTGATCTCGAAAACAATCTCGGAAGTTCCGTCATCATTATCAATGATCTCGATAACTTCAAGCAGCTGCCGGTCTTCTTTATTGATGTTCTCACTCACTTTTCCCATCTCGCTTGACGGATTTGGTCGTAATTCTCAAAGCAATCATCGCACAGGGTCTTAATCCAGGCTGTTGGTTTCTCCCCACCCTTGTTCCCGCATTCTTCACAGATGTGGTGACTCATTCCTTCAGTTGCATCGACAATGCCTCTAATGTGTTCGTCGCCGCCGTAATAATAAGCTCGCAGTGAACCAAATTTCTCTTTGATCTGAACGAAATATGGCTGTTGGGTCCACTCTTGATCTTCTGGTGGTTCTTCGCCGTCTTGAATGACGACCCTGTTATCGTTGTCTTCCCAATGCCACATCATATAGTGCAGAATCTGTCTGCACATATTGTCGAGCAGATCCTTCCAGCCCTCTCCAACACAAGGATATGTGTGTTCAAGCAGTTTGGGATATTTCTCGATTAGTTGCTCTTCCCAAGTTTTTTCAGTGTTATTCATTTAATCAATATAACACAATCATTTATAACTGTCAAGGATCTTTTGCAATCTCTTCTTCATTCTCTCGCGATCATAATCAAAGTCTTCAGCAAAACACTCTGCTTCGATCTCGTCGCACATTTTATCAAGCATCTCGTCTTGTGTGATCTTCTTTGCTGCTACGGATTCTAAATACTCTATTTGTTCGTCTATTCTTGCGGGTGTATTGCCGCCGCAGATAGGGCAACTATCATCGGTGCAGGTTGAATCGCAATAGCAATCAGGGCACGAAGCACCCTCTTGATAAGCAACACAGTTTTCTTTGGTGTGTTTATATGATCTCGCCACTTTCGCTGCCCTTCCTGTTCCTGTTTCTTCGTAAGGCGTTTCGAGTTCATTAAAGAACTTTGCTTCATACTCTTCTAGAATCTCCTCAACTATTAGTCTGTCGCTTCGTTCTTCGAGGGCGTATTCAAGAAAGTTGAGTTTCTCTTCAATGTCGAGGACAAGGCTGTATGTGGTATGTGTCATTGTTTCCCTTACTTCATTCGCCGGTATTCGTTCATTTTCCACCAATCTCCGCCACCGAATCTTTCGCCCGCCACCCACTCCTCATCGACTTCAATAGTTTCAAGCCACTCTTTGGATGCCTTATTTCTCCAGTCAACCCACTCTTTTTGTTTGGTATTAATCAAATTCCTCAATTCTTCCTGAACTGTGCGAAAGTCTTTAGGGGTTGCAGCCTTAAGAGTTTCAAAAGCTTTTTTAACATCGCTCATTTTGCCCTCTCCAAGCATTTCTGGCTGGTGTTGGTTTCCCTGCCATCGTTCCACAGCAAAATATACTCGGGAACGAGATAAGGCTCTCCCCGAGAACCGCCGCTTATGCTGGGTGTCGTATGCCAGTCTATAACTGCCCACCTTATCTCTTTTACGAGGGCAACCTTTTTGTTTTTCCAAAAAGGTGCTGTTCGAAAACTTTGTGTGCCTGCCGCAGTAAACTTCAAGAGATCTCCAATCTTATATTTGATTTCTTCTGCACAAGGGTGTGGAAGTTCTGCGGGATCGGTGTCGGCTGGATAATGTTTCATTTTTATTCCTTGTCTCGCAACTCAATCACATTTCCGTGGCTGGTGATTATTCCCCATTTCCCATCGTTCACACAACTTCCATTGCTGAAAATGGTGTTGAGCCCTGTGATCTGCTTTGTGCCGGCGTTGTAAATATCCTTCGTATTGTGGATGTGTCCAAAGCACACCAACTTCGGCTCAATCGCAAGAATCCGCTTCAACAAAGCAGAACACCCGCAAGTATCTAATACATTATTTCTGTCCCAAGTCAAATCAAGAATCCCCTTTGGGGGTCCGTGAGTCACAATGATATCAGTATCATCAGGGATCTGCTCCCAAACTTTGTGAATCTTGTTTCTGGCTCGCATAAATGCCCAACCTTCACCGAAAGTTGGTGTGTGAGGAGATCCCCAAATCTTGAAACCGCCAATCTCAACTGAATCGTTGAAAAGGTAAGTGATTCCGTAATCTCTAATGCGATCTGCTTTTACAAGCCCGCTTTCGATGCTGGTGTCGTGGTTGCCGGCAACGAAAACCTTGTTTGGGATTTCGAGGGAAGAAAACCATTCAAGGAACTTCCACATCTCGGGTTCATTTCTATAAGGATCTTGCCAGTTTGTGGCATCTCCTGAATGAAGCACAATATCGATGTTCTCTGGAACAATTATTTGCTCTTGATAAGTGTGAGTATCGCTGATATGCCATATGCGCGCGGTCGGATGATCTCCTTTGTTTTTAGAACCCTTCACTGATAATCTCCAAGCTTGTCTTCCAAAGCCATTCGTCTTCTTCCGCGTCCTTAAAGGCATAGTGATCGTTCCACAGCACTTCTGCCATTCTTGTTGTTGTATTAATGATTATGCCGATGCCGAAATAGAATTTCTTGTCACCTTTATACTTTACAAGATCACCGACTTTCACTTATTACCCCTTAACACAAACCAGTGCCCGCAAGGTATGAACAACTTCCACAAGATCTGATTGTGCTGCCATAACAGCATCAATATCTTTATATGCTAATGGAGTCTCATCGATAACCTCAATATCTTTCCGACATTCAAGATCTTGGGTTGCCAGTGCATGATCTTCCACCGTGAATAGCTCTTTTGCCTTCGTCCGAGACATCATTCTGCCTGCCCCATGAGAACAAGAATTAAACGACTCCCGCTCTCCCTTTCCCCGGACAATAAATGACTTCCGTCCCATCGCTCCGGGGATGATTCCCATATCGCCAATTTGAGCCCGAACTGCTCCTTTCCGTGTGACCCAAATATCTCTGCCGAAATGTCTCTCCTTCGCGATATAATTATGGTGACAGTCGATTACCGAATCGCCATGATCAAATTCTTTCCGCAATGCCCAAGAAAGAGCATCGAGAGTCCGATCCATCATAATCTCCCGGTTAAACTTCGCAAACCGCTGAGCCCAGTGAACTGCCCGGACATAATCACTAAAGTGTTTAGATCCTTGAGGAATATATGATAGATCTTTATCGGACAGGTTAATAAACCATCTCTCCATATCTTTCTTTGCGAGAGAAATAAAGTATGTTCCGATCCGATTGCCAACTCCCCGAGAACCGGAGTGAAGCATAACCCAGACATGATCCGTTTCATCGAGGCAGATCTCAATAAAATGGTTTCCGCCTCCGAGAGTGCCCAAATGCCGCACATTATTAGACTTTGCAATTCGGGAATGTTTATCACAGATTGTTGCAAACTCATCCTTAAGAATATTCCACTTTTGTGAAACATCGTCGGGAATAGTTCCCCATGCTCCCTCATCTCGGGAACCACCGTGATCAGTTCTGCCATGCGGCACCATCCGTTCTATCCGAGATCTCACCTTTTGCATGTTGTCAGGCAGATCGTTTGCTGTCAGCGAAGTCCTCACTGCCATCATTCCACAGCCGAGATCGACACCAACTGCTGCGGGGATAATCGCCCCCACAGTGGGAATCACAGAACCAATTGTTGCACCTTTCCCCATGTGCACATCGGGCATGACCGCAATGTGTTTATATATAAAAGGCAGATCTGCTATGTTTTTCAATTGTCTCTTTGCAGACTCTTCAACACATACACCGTCTGCCCATATCTTAATCGGAACTCTATTTTCGATATCGATCTTCATGAATACCCCTGCCTTCAACTATAATATACCCTCTCACACAACTTTTGTCAATCAGAAAGTTGTCAAAAAGATGATAGGCAACCCAGCCTATCTGCTGCTTAAAGCAGCCCACCCGCTCTAAAAGGCGATGCATTTAAATCGCACACAATCGGGGTAACTTCATTAAATATGTATTACTAAATGGTAGAGGCGTTGGGAATCGAACCCAAGTCCAAAATAAGTCAAAATTCAAGTCATTCACAAGTTTATCTATTTATTTCTTTAAATAGCAAAATAGACGGTTGTAATCCAATGCTTACCGTCATGCTGCATTAGATTTTTTGATTTTTGCAACTTATCTGTTGTTTTTGCTCAAATTGGATAGAAGGTTTTGAGCGACCTCCCGATTAAGCCGCTAAAGCGACTTGTTCGAATGCAACGTTATCGTTGGCGTTTGTTTTTTTTTATAACAAATTTTAGATCTTTGTTATCGTTGATCACTTGCACTATTCTTTCTTCTTACTCTGTCGAAGCCAGTTCGCCCCCTTAACTATATATAATATAACCGATTAATTAACTAATGTCAATAATCAATATCATTTTTTTTAGAGATCTCTGAGAAGTAATCATCGATATTATGCTTCTTTCTAAGCTTTTGATATGATATTTCATGAAGCCCTAAATACCTTGCTGCCTCACCATGGGTTCGTGAAGCTGAAACAACATATTTTAATACAGCATCTTGAACGATAGTATGCAACGAATACCATATTGGCATGCCAAATAGCCTTCCACCAATTGTTTTCGAGGCTAATTCTAACTTAAGTCCAATTACTTCTTCTAAAGTTAAACGACTCAAAGTCACTTCAAACTCATCGTTTGATCTTTGTTCATTTCTTAATTTTTTAGAAAGACTATAATATTTATTCTTTCCTTGAACTTTTCTTTTCTTCTTCCAACCCATTATGCCAACCGTCCGATCCAATAATATCACACTTCTCAGTGTTATTTCAAATATATTTAATATTTTTTTTAAAGAGGATCCTCTTCTTCATCCATCAGCCCAGTAATTGGTTCAGATATATCTGCGGGCTCTGTTCCTGGCTGTTGAGCTTTAAACTTCTCATAATCAGGATTCTCAGGTTCTGGTAATACTTGTTGCAGTTCTTCTTCGAAATCATCAAAATGAAGCTGCAAATTTGTGATCAAATAATCAGCAAATATTTCCCTATCTTCAGCATTATATAATCTGGCATATGCTTGTGCAATTTGATTTTCAGTTTGCTTCATGGATTCATGAGCTTCAACTGCTCCTGTTTTATCTTGACCAGGAATAGCAAATTTATTAAATTCTTCTTCTTCAGGATCAATATTATCTTCTTTTTTGTCCACAGGTTTATCGCGGACACCTTGGAGAAACTTAGATCGATCAGGAGGAGACTCATCATCGATATCAACACTAATTTTTTCTTCTATATCCTCTTCAGAACTCTCTTCATTCATAATATCAGCCGAAGTATCAGTTGGCACATTGTCAGCAGGATTGTCATCTTGTGCACTATAATTGACGTCTCCTCTTGTTAAGATATCCTGCACTGCATTTAAAATATGTGTTCGATAAGATTTGCGTTGCTCATAAGATGTTCTTAAGGAAGTATAGCCCTCTTCAAATTCGGACAAAATCAATTTTATGAGTTTTCTTAGTTTGGTCATCGCAGTGGTTTCATCACCAATACTGGGATCACTTAGTTCAACTTCTGCGATTAGTTGGCGCACAACTTTGCGAAGTCTCTTTTCTTCTTTTAGGACTTCTTGTTCTTTTGCAACATTTCGTTCATGAACAATTTGAATTATTTTTCTGACTTGTTCTCTTAATTTAAGTTCATTGAGAAATTCTTTTCTATCAATTTTCATGGTTTAATGACTCCCAGCTTTCAATAAATAGTTTGCTATTTGCTCAATTAGGTCATTTTCTTTAGCTTCTTTGGGAATACGATATTTAGGACCAACTTGTTTATTGGTTTCAGGATCTCTCTCATTCCAGTCACCCTCTTCCCAATTGCTATGTCCTTTTGAACTTTTTGTGCTTGGATAATTTGATCCAGGCTTTCCGCGAACCCCTCTATCTTCTTCGAGTTCATCTTCTTCTCTAAAAATTGTTGGTTGTTTCTTTTTCTTTTTTGAAACTGCACCACCTTCAACATGTCCAGCCGCCATTGAGGACATTTCATCAATTGCTTTATCAACATCGATATCTTCTTCTATTATCCTCTCTATCAAACCAAACAAATCCATGGATTCTGCAACTTTATAGAGTGCTGATGGATCGGGTGCAGGGCCGGGAGAGACATCTGCTCCATAATCAGGTCGTTCGTGATTCCCTGGTGCACCAAGATCATCTAATAAATTTTGATTTTTTTGATCGGGCCTGTTTTTAATATGATCGGGCAAGTGGTATTTAAACTCTTCTAAATCATTATGAGCAATTGCTTTTCTCATGTTGGTGGCACTTAAAGGCTCTCCAGCATATTTGCTTTCAGGAGGATAACTATAATCGCCTGCTTGAACTTTAAGCGGAGGTTCTGTAACAACAATGCCTTCACGATAATACCGTTCCCCTGGTTGGTGAAATTTTGCAAAGTTTAAAGCATTTTGATAATCTTTCCCTTTTGAACTCACACCCAATGCAACTGCCATATTTGCAGCTTTAAGTTCATTGGGGTCAATATCTTGCAATAACTCATATGCATCTTGCATTGGGTTTTCATAATAATTGCCACTTTTTGCCAATCTTTTTTTAGCTCTAACAAAAGTTAAATTAGGCCCTTCTGAAATGCCGTATTCTTGCCAAACTCGCATAGATTCTTCCACCCCGATGGCAATTGCACCTTTTTTATTCTTTTCTTGTTCAGTTCTTTTCATGTCACCGATAAGAATTGCGACTCTTTCCACAGAAGGATGATCAAGATATTGCTTAACAAGCTCATAATGCCCTTTGTGTGGAGGCTTAAAACCACCGGGAATTAAAATAAGATATTTCTTGTCTTCAGGATTGCTCGGCTCATTAATAACAGGGGGAGATTCTTCGTGTGAGGGATAACTGAAAAACTGGTCTGCCTCATTTAAATCTTGTGCTTGTTTAATAGAGGGCAATTTTTTTCCTCGTCCCCATTTATAAATGCCAAGAAGCTGATTAATCGGGGCAAAATTGCCAGTAAATTTATAAACCTGATCACCAATTTGAAATACGAAGCCTTCCACAGGAGTATTTATATTGTCATGATGTTTAAGCTTTTTAAGCTGTTGATATAAAAGCTCATGAGCATATTCAGAACCTTCGCCGCTATATTCGCGAATATTCTTAATTGCTTTTTCAACTTCTTTCTTTAATCGCTCAGTTTCTGCCTTATTATCAAGTATATAAGCACTTTCCAAGCTTCTTAAGATTTCAACTGAAAAGTCGTGGATAGCCTCTTCGATAGGGAATATATATTTCTTGAGCAATGCAGGGCTATATTTAATAAATGCACTGATTTTTTCTTTTTCAGGAGCGGGCATGCCTTTTGTAATTTGACTCACTGTTAAGGCATTTTCTTTTTTTAAGACTCTATCAATAACCAATTGTTTGATATCATCGGACAAATATCCAAGTTTTTCGTTAATATATTTTAATAAATTGGATTCTAAGAATTCTTCAATTGTCATACCCCCAGAAAAACCTGCTTTTTGCATTTTATTAAGAGCGATATTCAAATCATGATCACTATCAAGCTTATTTAGTTGGAGAGCAGCTGTGCGACGGACAGCAAATTTTTCATCTTGCAATACCTCTTCAAATTGATCAATTAATTTGTCTAAAAATGCTGATTCTTCGCTGGCTGCATAATCTTCTATTTTGCCTATTTGTGGATCATATTTTTTATGTCCCACATGATGGATAGATATGACATTGGCATCATAATTCACCACATTTGAAGCACCTGGGCCTTGAATCTCGGCATTATAGAATATTTCGCCATTTGGTCCAAAAATAACGGCAAGATCTTGTTCTGAAAGGCTGGCCAATGCTTTTTCATAAGCCCCGAAAGAATTCAAATATATATTTCGAACTTCTGGTCCGCCTTTATATTCTCGTGCAGATAAGGCGGCAAAATCCATGCCGCCTTTCTTTATATCACCTTTGTTTCTTGCTGCTCGTGCTCTTCCATCAACATAACCAAGAAAAATATTATAACCGTCTGTCTTTTCAGTTCCTTCAAGTTCTCCGCGACTTGCAGCAGAGAGGATTTTTTTAACCTGATTATAAGTTAGAGAAAGATCATCATAAAGATGAGCCATGTGTCCAGCAACACCACCCACAATTAAGCCTCCTTATCTTCTTCTAATAAAGTAATCTGTTCTTCAAGAACAGCGACTCTTTCTTGCAATTTTCTTGCATGGCGCTTAATTTCTTTGAGTTGTTGTTTAGCAACAGCTATCCTGCGTTGTTCTGTTAGGGTGCGAGGCTTAAAAGAACTTAAAGTTTCTGTCAATGCTTGAACATATTCATGGATGCCAACCTCTTCTAAAGTGCCTTCAGTTATGTTGTGAAGAAATTTTCTTGTTAATGAATCAAAATCAATAGTTGACATTTTTCTATATCCTATTTCTTACTTCTTCTTTTATAAGTTCGTCGCGACTTAACAGGAACCTCTTCGACTTCAACTATTTCAAGAACTTCTTCTTCAACCTCGACAACTTCAGCAGTCTCAATAATTTCAGGTGTTTCTGCCACCTCTTCCAATGCAATTGCTGCTTCAGCAGCCAATCTGTTCATCAATCGTGCTAATGCTTTCTTTTTTCTTGGTGATGCCATTATTTATCTCCTTTCATGTGAATAATATATTTTTGGTATTTTACCCTTTTCGCCCATTAATGCCCATTTTCCTTCTGAAAGTTTTTCAAGCATATAAGCATATGCCTCTTCTTTGTTTCTGAAAGGATCGAAAGTTCTAAATCTATCTTCATCCTCCCAAACAACAATAAACTTATCAAATCGACTCATATTATTTTATTTAGTCCATTTGCCAACAAGCTTTTCATAAAGTTCCTGGCCATACCATTCATCTAAGCTTTCATCGCTTTCGTCAACTTCCTCAACTTCCTCATGCATGCGGTCTGCATGCATGCGATCACGACCATCGTCGCGGTCTTCGTTACCAAGTCGTTTGGCTGCTGTCTCTTCAAGCTCTTCTTCGTGTTCAGGGCCGTCAAGACAGCCACAATCTTCTTGAAGTTCTCCTTCGGTTTCAAGCTGTTCTTCATTAGTGGTTGTGTTTCTTTTCGCCAACACTTCTTCTAATTTCTCGCGAACAATTGTTCTAATTCGTTTTTCTAACCCATTATTCATAATTTTCATTTTTGTATCCTGTTTTGATTCATTACGATAGTCGCTTTGCCACCGTTCCATATCAGCAGCAGATGCAGCAGGACTTTGTGGTTTTTCAATAACTGTTTCATCTGCTGGCAGCTGCTCTCTTGCTTTTATAATAACACCGCTAATATAATGACCGGATATATACTCGGGCAAAATGCGCTCCAAAACATCTTGTGGGGCCGTTCCGCGCTGCGATTCGATCTTGAATTTTTCCGCATAACGTCGTATCATTTTAAATTCAGGATCGTTTGCCATTAACTCAGCAATTGCATCAACTTCTTCAACACTCACAAAATCTCTTTGCCATGCGGTTCGTGCCTTCCTTATTCTTTCAGCTTCAGCTTCACCTTCTGGATCTCCAAGTTCTTCTCTAATAATCTGTTTGAGTTGTGATTTTGTGATTTTCATTTTGTGGTCAATTCCTTTAATGTTTAAATAATTAGTTTCATCTATCTGAAGTTTCACAGAATCTTCCCAATCTCTGAAACAAAGATTGCCTTGTTCATATGCTTCTCGTTCCATTTCTCGCATATGGGGATTTTTCTGTGCATATCCCAATTCTGTCTCTCCAGTGAGGGATTTACCCATATCTCCACGACAATTCTGTGTGTGATGAACCAATTCGTGAGCTAATGAGCGTAAAATATCTTTTGGATGGCGATTATCAATAAAGACTGCAATTTCATGTGCATCAGGATCATAATAGCCTGTTTTTCCAAGCACTTTTTGAGAATTTTCCTTATCCGAATCAAAAAAGATGGTCGGCGGCTTATTAAATCCCAATCGCTTTTGTGCAAAAGGCAAGAAACTTTGCAGATATGGACCCATATGCTTCATGGAAGTTCTTGAACGATTTTTGATCGTAATATGCATAACTTACACACCAAATATAAAAATACACTATAAATAGTGTTATATTAAGGTATAAATACGAAAAAAGCCCCCGGAGGGGCTTAATTTTAAACTTGAATACCTTTTCTATATAATTCTAAGATATTTTTCGTGCTTTGGGCAGCTAAATGCCATATTCCAATTCCACCGGCAGATATCCATGGATCGATGTTTGTTTTAAAATCATCAATTAATATATTTCTATCCTTTCCAATTTTGGCATACTTAAATTTATCATGTTCGAAGGTGGCTCTTTCAACATATCTCTTGCCAAGGTGCTTGGATAGCCACAGTTTCTTTCCTTCAATTGAACCTTCGCGCATTGGAGCGGTGAGTATATATGGGTTGAATTTTTCAATATAACTCCACAAATCTCGGCCATCTTTTGTCCATTTCAAGTCTGCCCAGTATTTTGGATCGTTTCCAACCAGTTCATACATATAGTTTTTAACTGATTGAACTGAATCATCGCTATATTTGAGGATATCTTGTATAACAACATCGCGATGGCCAATATCTTGATGTATTTTTTTAACTAATTTTGGATATTTGGGGCTATCTTTTGATAATTCCTTATTTATACTCTCAACTGCACCTTTTTCGAAGTCAACAAGCACTCCGTCCATGTCACAATAGATTTGATAAGGAAAATTACTCATTTTTTATTGAAATTTTAGATATTGGCTCCAAGCATACAGCAAGAACCTCAATCTCTCTCCCCAAAGGAGCTAAATTATGTCTTGTATTGCTGACTTCATGCACTTTTGCTAGTGCAATATTTCTATTTCCTCTTTTTTCAAGAAATAAATCAGAAACTATGCCAATTTTTGGAATCTTATTTCTGCCTTCCTTGTCTAATTCAGTCCAACGAACAAGATCTCCGACATCTAAACGCTCCATAGAGCGGATTCCAAATGGTTCTTCGCTCAAAAGTGTTTTTCTGACATCGCTCATATAATAAATAGTGCTCTTAAGCTTAATATTGCCCAGCAGCCCAGGCGATATAACTCATTAAACACATAGTTTTATATTCATCATAACGATCTTCGTTCAAGTCAATTCCCAGCCGCTGGGCAATTCTCTTTCCTCGCTTCCAGGCTTCAACCTCTTCTTCAATCGTTGAAATCTTATATTTTGCAGAGCGAGTTTTGCGACCATCATAACCACTTTCAGCATGAGCATAGTTTTTTGCAAAATTTGTCCAATTGGCACGAATCAAGGCATGACCGCATTCATGAAGAAGAGAATAAAGCCTTTTTTCAATCCCAATTCGTGTGGGTATTGAAATTTCTTTAAGAATAGAATCGCACTGTGCTTTACATTCCGAGTCTTCAATAATATCATAGTCAAGAGTTTCGATAGCATATGCCCGAACTCTTGCATAATCAGCATAAATCAAATGTCTATCAACCATGATCATCCCTTCTTACATAAATAATATAGCATGGATTTGCCATGTTTGCAAGAGTTAAATGTCAAGAAGATGTCAAGAAACTAATCTTTAGATTTGTTTATATCGTAAACGGGTCGAACTATTGCGATCTCATCACCCCAATGCCAACTGGCTGGTTCATGACTGTTTTGCCACTTAACCTTAACAAACATATCTATTTCTGAAATAACATATTCTTTATGTCCCTCACCTTCAAGGGGGACTTCCACATCAATGACAATTCCATATTCATCGCTTAATGAACTATAGGGCACCCAATCATAATAAAATTCCGTGACGGAGAGAACTTTAACTCTTTTAACTAAATCACCAATCTTGAACATCTAAAATAGATAGTCTAATCTATTTTCATTCTTCATTTTAATCAGATTGATATTCTCTCTGCACCATATTTAAAATGTCTTCTGGAGTATAATTTTCTGCCTTGAGCATATCAATTGCCATCATTAGTGCATTCACATCTTGGTTTTGAATTGCTGCCATTAGTGCATTCTCTGCTGCCACTTCAGGATCTTCTCCTGTGACTTCCTGATCCATCCCAAGAAGTTCTTTAATTGCTTCTTCAATTCGAGTAACACTGACAATATGATGACCAGCTTTTGTGATATCAATTGTTGCTTCACTAGCAGAGGGTGCTTCAACTTCTTTTGAATACTTGCCTTTTTCTTGAACACCAGTGGCGGCTCGTCGCTCACCCTTTTTATTATAGGAAACTTTCCAGAGTTCTTCCTTAATAATCTGCTTTAATTTTTGTTTTGTAAGTTTCATTCATACCAG
>CEPZ01088193.1_pt1 | contig 29434 bp, 23 predicted proteins | sample 530461 | NCBI WGS metagenome assembly CEPZ01 (sample SAMEA2620106, study PRJEB7988) | marine metagenome | isolation source: saline water (ENVO:00002010), including
ATCTTCAGCAATAGGAGCCTGATTAACTCTTTCAATAATGTTGATGGTTACCGTAGCTACATTTGAAAGACTTTCTCCATCATTCACTTGATAAGTAAAAGAATCAGATCCTACAGAGTTAATGTTTGCTGTATATTGAAGAGTTTTTCCTACGCCACTTAGTACTCCTTTTGATGGATAACTTAAAAGACCGTAATTCAATACATCATCTACATCAGGATCTGTTGCATTTAAGTTTAGAGTTATAGTTTCTCCCGCCATAATAGTATAATTTAAATCTATAGCTGTAGGTGGAGTATTCGTTTCTGTATCTCCTAAAATTCTAATATTAACTTTCGAAATATTGGAATCTAAAGATCCGTCATTAACTTTAAAGGTCAACTCATCAATTCCTGGATTAGGCCCGGCAACATATGTTAATGTTTTTCCGTTAAGGGAAGAAGAACCTAAACTTGTGTTTGACAACATTTGATAAACTAGATCATCCCCATCGATATCTAAAGCCATCAGGTCTAATGTCAAATTTTCATTAGGGTTAACAACATAGAAATTACCAAAAGAAACCGGGGGGTTATTTTCATTAATCTTTTCCTTAACTCTAATGTCAACCATCGCAACATTTGAATTAAGCCGCCCATCGTTTACCTGAAAAGTAAAAGAATCTGTTCCCACATAAGACTGGCCAGGAGTATACAATACAACTCCATTGCTTAAGCTTAAAGTGCCATGTTGAGGATTAGAAATTATACTATAAGTTAAAGGATCTCCATCTGGATCAGAAGATTGCAATAATATAGTAACGGATTCATCTTGATAAGTTTCAACGTATTGATTCTGAGCTAGGGGCGCAGAATTTGAATCGTTTATAGAAATACTTACATACCCAAAGCAAAAATTTCCTTTTTGATCTTGAGCAAAAAATGTTAAAGTTTCAGAGCCAGATTTGTTTAATTTAGGGGTATAAACCCAAGGATTGCTCCCACTTAAATCACCTAATACAGGAGTTGATACAATAGAATAAGTTAGATTTGAAGATCCTGCTGCTTGTACTGAAATATTGACAGCAGTGTTTTCCCCTGTAGTTAAAGATAAGTTTTGACAGGTTAAGACTACAGGAGGTTCAGGGTCTACAGGGTTATCTCCATTATTAGCCTTTTGAATCGTTACTTGAGCTTCATTAGAATAATCTTTTCCATCAAAAACTTTAAATTTAAAGAAATCGCTTTCATTATCGACAGTGATATACTCGAATGCGCCAGTGCTTGAATCAATTGTTAATGTTCCATGAGAAGGCTGAACTGTAATGGAATAAACTAAATCATCCCCTTCAGGGTCATAGGCATTTAATTGCCCAGAAAATGGGCTCTCAAGTAAAATAACTTCATTAATAGCCTGAGGTCTAAGATTGTCTAATACTTCAATTGAAATAATCCCTAAATTAGATAGATTTGTTCCATCTTTTAATTGATAGGTAAAATAATCCATCCCCACATAATCTGAACTTGGAGTATATGTAATCGTGGACCCTGATGTAATGATTGTTCCATGGGAAGGGTTTCCAAAGATAAGTTGTCCAGAATAAGGAACTTGAATATTTAAGCTCTCGTTTTTCTTAGTGTTGTAGCTAAGATCACTTACATTTAATACTGGAATATTTGGAGTTCCTGGAGGGTTAATAGATGAATTATCAATGACAAGAATTTTAATAGTAGAACTGTTTGAATAACTATTTCCATTGAAAGATCTAAAATTAATTAAATCTTCTCCTACATAATCTTGAGAAGGCTTATAAACCCATGGATCTAAACTAATAAGAGATCCGTGACTAGGGGCTGTCACCACTTCATAAGTTAGATTTAAGCTTTTTGGATCTATTGATCTAGGAAGTACTGTAGTTGTAGAATTCTTAAATACTATAAGATAATCATCAAAAGATACGGGGATAGAGTCTTCATCTTCAACATTCCCGGCTAAACAGCTATTTTTACCGTTTAATTTATCAGAAATACAAGCTTGAGGAACAAAGCTTTCGCAAGCATTAAGGAATGTTAAAAAACTTAATAAAATAATTATTTTCACGGTAAAACTCCTAATCTAAAAAATAACTGTAACGCGTCCATTCTCAATCCATCTTCCTCCGGAAGATATTTATAACCTAATCCATACTGATAACTATAATCTTCTGGAGAATGCTCATAAATTAAATTAATTCCATAAGCTTCATTGTGATAACCGTTTGACACTCCATGGAATAAATACTGGTCAATAACTAAATCTAGTTTTACCCCTGAAGTATCATTGTATTTTATAGTTTCCTTGCCTTTTCTTACTCTTAATAATGACTTCTTGTTGCTTTTTCCTGTTAAAGAAAAAGACACATAAGGGCTAAAGCGAGAATAAGCATTCTTGTAAGAATCCTCAGGATAGTAACCTTTACTAACGAGACCACCAAACGAAAACCAAGAATTATAACTTCTTTGAACTCCAACCTGCAAATCAATAAAAGAATAAGAGACATCAAAGTTCTTTTCTTTGATGTACTTTATTCCCCCTCCAGTGAAGATTCTCCAATTGTGAGATCTTATTTTTTTATAATCCTGAATTTTTATTACTTCTTTAATAACAGGAGCCTGTTCATCCTTTTTATTTTTATGAATCTTAATCTTCAGTTGAGAAAAATCTTTTAGATTCTTTCTATTTTTTATCTTAACCCTGTAGTTCTTATTACTATTGGATTTTATTTTATATTCTTCTTCATTAGCCGTAGGTTCTTTATCAAAAATCTTCTGAAGATCAAGTGTTTGATCTTTAGAAAAAGCTAAGATTGGGAAAAATAAGATTAAAAAATACTTCATAATATACCTCAGTTTTTAATATATACAATACTTTGTAAAATTTAAATTAAAAATAAAAAGAATTAATTTTGTAGGCTTCCTCTTTTTTTAATGATTTAATCGTAAAATTTACTTTTTCATCGTTATTAAATATTAGTTCATACTGAGAAATCCTCAAATAATTACTGACTTTGAATTCTTCAGAAATAAGCCTATAAGACTTCAGTCCTTCATTTTTAATAATCAAAGACTTCAAAGAATCAAAGCTTGGAGCTATCTTTTTATTGGATTTTTTCAGTGTATTTTTAGATAAATCGCTATTTATAGATTGATACATAGATTCGAGCTTAGAAATTTTTTCTATAGAAAAAAGACTAAAAAATTCAGGAATATTGCTATCTGAATAAGAAAAGGAATATATGGATAAGAAAAATAATATAATAAAGTATTTCATACTAATTAAATGTATCTTTTTGTTTACAATTGATATCTCTTTTGCTTTAAGCACGAATGAGCTTTTAAATAGAAAAAGAAAAGAGGCTGAAATTAAAGAATTAGTCCCTAATATTTACAAATCTATTGTTTTATTGACCAAAGATAGTTCTTTAAACATAAAGGATTCCGATATTTTAAGATATTCCACCGCAATAGCATACTCCTCAAAGAAAAATAAGATAAATCCTTTATTAATGGTATCTATTATATATGTAGAGTCAGAGTTTTTTCATAAAAAATCCCTAATAGAAGGTGTCAGCGATTACTCCATAGCACAAATAAATTATCATGTCTGGAGTAAAGAATATTCGAAGATAAGAAACTCTCCTTTAAATAAAGAAAAGTTATTTAAAAATCAGATATACGCCATAAATAAAATGGGTGAAATTTTAAAATATAAAAAAAGCCTGTACAGTAAAGAAAAAGAATGGTATCTGTCATATCATTCTAGAACAAAAAAATATAGAGATATTTATCGAGTAAAATTAAAAAAGGTATTTGATACATTAATAAAAAATGGATTTGATCTAAATTTTATTTAAATTTACCGCTTGATATTTGTATCATTTTAGATATAATTTAAATCAATGATTTTTAGAAAAGATGCCCCGAAATTATTAATTGTAGGACCTTGCGAAGGGAATGAAAAGATTTTCTCTGCTATAGAAAAATATGATAGAAAAGTCATATTAATGGGTAACTATATAGGGCATAATGTCGATAAAAATTTTATGAAAAAAATAAAAAAAGAAAAAACTGTCAATATGCTAGGTGTGAATGAGCATATGTATTTGAATTCGATAAAAGGACGAAAGTTCTACAATTTAACTTCGACAGAGAATAATAAAATAAAAAAGTGGAAAAATATAGATAAAAAACTAGTTCAGAACTCTATTCTTTTTCTAGAGTTTAATGATTTATTTATATCTTTTGCCGCTATTAATAAGCAAAATAAAAGCCTAAATAATTTAGGAAAAGGTTTTTTTCAAGAATATAGTAAAGAAGAATTTAATTTAACAAAAAGATCTTTACTATGGAATAAAGATATTCCTTATAAAATAGGGAAATTTCAATTATTTTGTAATATCCCTGTTAATGAGCCTAGAAAGTATAAAAATATTCCTGCAATAAATCTTAATACATATAAAAATGGATACATATCGATGTTTCTGTGGCCTGAAATGAAAATAGTAAAATTAAAAATTTAACTACTCTTTTATAATAAGATCTGCCAGATCCTCATCATCAAGAATAGACTTAAGCCCTCCAAGAGGATTAGACGGGGCCAGCTCTTCACTTTCTTCTTCTTTTTTATTCTTCTCTTCAAAATCTTTAATAATTGTAACTAAAGGTAGCTTATTTTTAAAATTTTCATAAGACCCATCTTCTCTTAGTTTAATAGATTCAGACAAGAAAGTTCCCATTTGCTTTAAGTCAGATAGATCAATAAATGTATAAGTTAGGCCGCTATTTTTCATTGCTCGGTCAACATTTGTAGAGTGTCTTGATTCAGGACTAAATACAATTATATTTTCAAGCTCTAAATGTTTAGCTCCATCAATCATGCTAATTAAAGCCTTATCGTCCATTTCATATGAAGATCTTCCATGCCCCATGCTAGATTTCTCTGGGCAGAAAACTCCAGCTCTAAATTCTCCATTTTTAGCAATGAAGTTTATTTTAAAAGTTTTATTTTCTACCTCTTCTGTATCGTATAAGAATTCAGAAAGAAATCTTTTAGCTATATCATTAAAATCAAATTGATCATGATTATTAATAATATCTAAAATTTCGCCTTCTTTAATGATTCCCTTATCCCCAGATTCAACAATAGTTTTAAACTTTTCTACAGAGGTAGATAATAACCGGGCATTAAATTCTTTCAAATAAGAATCAAATAGAGTTTTAATTGTTTTATCTGTGTCCCCAAAGTACGGAAACTGAATAAAACCTTCTTCATAAGCACATAATCCATTTTGATCTACCGTTATCTGAGATCCATGCTCTATATCATAAGTTCCTAGATCTCCATGAGACTTTGTGTAAAAACCCATGAAATGTTTAAACGCAGGGCGAAGACTCATAGGTAAATCATCACCTGTAGCTTTTTGACTTGCAGCAAGCATTGTTAATCCATAACTTCGACCAATTCGGGCAAATTCATTCATTTTATAAGCTATTGATCCAGGAACATCATACTTATTTTGGAATTTCACTTCATTCGAAGAAGGCACAGACCAAAATTCCTCAAATATCAATAAAATACTTGCGGTTTCTTTATATTCATTTAATCCAAAATCATCAAAGGCGGCTTTATATTTCTCTTCAAAAAAAACTTTTAATTCATCATCTGGCAACTCAGGGAGTGTGTCATCCCCTCCCATAAGATCCTCAAATTCTTGTTTGCTAACAAGTCCATTTCTAAAATCAAATAAAGCCTTCATTTTTCTATTGTATTCAGATAAATTAGACGCGGATAATAAACTAAAAGATTTTTGACGATGAAGGATTTCTTTATACAAATAATCTATAATCGGAATAATTTTTCTAGAATCGTCAATTGCAGTAATGGTATTTTTAGAGAACTTCTCTTTATAATCTCCTTTATATAGAATAGAGTAATCATTTAAGCCCTTCTTGGAATCGAATAAAATCATTATGGTATTGTGATTATTACTTAATTTATTTGTAATAGCGGTAAATTTCATGGCGATAGATTTACCTGATCCCATATATCCGAGATAAAAGGCTCCTGCATCTTTTTGAGGGTTTCTAACTAGAAAATCCCCTATCTTATCTGATATCCCATAGACAAGTTTATTTTCAAACGCCCCATTTTTAATATTCTCAATATATTGATCTAGAGATCCTGATTCAGTCCCAGAACTAACTAAAAATAATTTCTCTAAATAATTATGTAAGAATTTCATAAATCTCCATCGCTCTCAATACCTTCAATTTGATCCCCATATATTTGCTTATATTTTCCTCCATGATTTTTCCTTAAAATATCTTTAAAAATACGATACTCTGTATATCTATTTAAGGCGAACATTCGAACAAAAACAAATAAGAAATCTGTATCTTCCTTACTGTAACCTGCAAGTAATAAAATTGGATGTGTATTATCTTTAGCCTCTATTTTAAGATCTTTCAGAGATAAAATCCAATCAATAGGGTTTCTTCTAGTTGATAAATCTTCTACTCCAGTAAAATCCATACTATGATCTTCTCTTACAAAAATTCCTCTAGTATAAGTCAGCCTTAATTTATCAACAGAAACTATAGTCGTAAGTTCTAAAGTTATGATGTAGATAATGAATAGGAGGTTTAAGATAAATAAACCTAAAGTAATATTAGCAAGAAGGTTTATATTTATTGGGAATTTAACGTAATCAACCCCTAATAATTGAGCCGAGGAGATTTCGCTAACCATTGGTAAACTCATATAAGTGTAGAAGAATAAAGACATTAATAAAAACAAAGGGATTACTTTTTTATAAGACCCTAAGATATTAGGTCTAAAATTAAAAACCATATCCATATTTTTTAATCTTTCAATTTCTTTTTTATCATCTTCTACAGAATTCATTAGGCCCCTCTTTTATATTAAATGGTTGTTTTTTTGTAAAATTATTAAAATCCGCCTTTAATTTGTGCAGGAATTGTTGCTGAATTACTAATGTCTTTGTCTGTATTGTCTTTTTCTCTTTTACTGAAGTCAATTCTTTTCTGATCCTCTTCTTCCTGCTTTTTTATAGCTTTAGCTTTTTCTTCCATTCGTAAAGTTTTTTTCATATAGTTTTCTGCAATTATTTCCTTATATTGGTTATTTACTGATCTTTGTCTATTCCTAATTACCATCATATCTTTTGCTTCTAATTTTTCAGAACAAGAGACTCTTTCTTCTTGAAACATTTCTTGACGATTTGTAGATTCAACTAATCGATGTCTTCCCAAATGATAAGACTCCTGACTCCAGATTTTAGATCTATTTTCTTTTATATAATATAGGCTAGACATAAGCTGATCTACATAATAATTAAATAAGCTGGAAGCTTTCTTTTGATTAATTCTGACTTGAGTAAAACATTGAAGCTTTCTCTCTTCTAGTATTCTCTGATATGTTGGATCTGTCTGATCAATACTCCCCATTAGTTTAGAAGGCCTACACTCGTAAGATAAATTTTTAAATTCTTCTTCGACCGGAGTGTCAGAGTCATTATCAAATGAAGATGTGTTTTGAAATTTATTTTGTACATATTGAGTCCACTTTTTTTCCCATTTTCTTTTGAAATCTTTTGATGGGATTCTATCTATTTTTGCAGAGAAAACCTGATAAGGCCTAGATATTAAATATTCTTGCTCTTCAGCATTCCCATCGGAATCTACACTTCCTGAGGGTTTATTTGTTTTTTCAGTTCTGTTTTTTACAACAATGTCATAAGTAACAGATCTAGATAATCTATCTAACTCCTCCATAAATTTTTCTAAATCACTTACATTATATGAAAGATCTTTTCCCATTAGAAACAATTTATTTCTATAAAAGTCTGCATCATTTTTGTAGTCGGAGACATCTCGCTCCCATCTTGAAATATCCCTATCATATAGCTCTTTAAAGTTTGTGTCATTCTTCGCCTCTGGGCAATTAATAGCCTCATCTAAAATTGCTCGCTTATAGGTTATCGATGATAACTGGTTTATTTCTTGCTCTCTTCTTGCACGTTCTTCAATGCTAGGATCTCTACCATAATTTCTTTGATAATAGTCCATAGAGTCTTTATAAAAACTATAGGTTCTTCTATGTTGAGCTTGAGAATTTAAGGTTCCCTTCCTGTACTCTCCATTATCAAAATCATATACCGATTGAGAATAGTCCCAAGTTCTATTTAATTGTTGGAAGTGCTCGTCATATTTTTTATCCGTTAGCTTGTGTAACGTGTCCTTAGTCTTTAATATTTTCTGCTTATTATCAAGCCTTTCAAATTGAATAACAATTTGGCAAAGTTCCATTACAACAGAAGTGCTAGAAGTTGTAGCGGACAAATAACTAAAAATAGGACCTGAAGGAGTTATCTGAGTCGTTGGCCAAAAATTCGTAGAAAATAATTGATTATAGTTAGATAAAGCGCTAACATTTTTACAAAGGCTATTAAGCTCTTTATCAAAGGCTTGCGTTTTAAAGCTAAATAATAAGATAAATAATGAAAAATACTTCATATTTTATAAATAGAGCTTTTTAGAATTATTAAAATATTTTACAAAGATTAATCAAGAGAAATAGACGCACCCATTTTCTTAGCATTAGCTATTATCTCTTCCATTTCTTTTTTAGAGTAATCTCCGGGATCTTTGTAGTCACACTTAAGAAGATTTTGTAGTTCCTCTTTTATTTCTGGATCACCTTCTCTTTTTAATAATATTTTAATATTGTCTAAATCAAATAAATCAATCTTTAGCTCATCGGGCTTCAGAACGAAATCCTCTTCTTTTTTGTTTAATACTTTTTTTAGAAAATCTATTGTTTTCTTAGATATTTTAAAATTAAGTTTATAAATTGGGGGCATATCTACATGATATATATCTGGGTATTTCGCAGAGAGCTGTCTGTATAGCTCATTTTTTGCCTTAAAAACGTCAAAATCTAGAGCTAAATAAATCTTTGTGGCCTTAGTTTTTTTAATTAAAGACAACTGACCCTTATTCAATACTTTCCCTAAAATAGCAACAGACCTGTCAATTCCACACTTTATTGCGTCCGTATTCCCTTCGCAAAGAATTAAAGAATCAGAATCTTTTGCATTATCATAATTCCAGAGTCCAACTTTTCGAAATGGCCCTTCTGAATTTAAAACTTTAGGGTTTAATTTCCCTGTATAATCTCTAGAGACCAAACCTAATAACTTTTTATTTACAATGACAGGGAATGAGATTCTTCCTGCAAGTAAAGCTAAAGAGTGTGCATAATCTTTTATACCATTTTCTTCATAGTATTTCTTCGCGTCTAAGTAATTATCAAAAGGCACGGTCCTTAGGTTCATTTTTTCTATATCCTCATCTGAGATACCTCTTCCATTCAGGTAGTCCCAAGCGGACTTATGGCTATTTTTATTTAGAACCTCCATATACTTCCAATACTCAACTTTTTTTAATTCTTCTTTGTACTGTTCTCTGTATCTTTCTTCTGGAGATTCATCCATGATTTCGTCAAAAGAAATCTTCTTCACTTCGTTGTACTTTCCATAAACTATCTCATTAGCTTTCTTCCATGATATATCTAGGTAGTTCTTTACAAATTTTGCAAAATTACCTGAATCATATTCACCATTTTCCGCTTTACATACGAAACAACTCCAAACCCCTGTATCAGTCATAATACCTAATTTTTGACTTTTTCCACAGCCAGGGCATGAGTCAAGAGTGATGTTTCCATCTGCCTTTTCTCTGTACCCAATTCCTTGGTCATCTAGCCAATCTCGAATGTTTATCTTTAGTTCTCTAGCCATACTATATATAAATATTCATTTTTATTAAAAAAATAAAAAAAACACTATTTTTTACAAATTTTATACGTTTTAAAATATAATCTTCTCTTTTTTTTAAAAGATTACAAAAAATATATATACATCAGATGTAAGCAAAGAAAAGGAAGACACAATATGGAATTTCAAAACATTGAAGAAGTTATCGAAGAGTTAGAAACTGTAAAAAAGAAATTAGTTTTCTCCACTATAAAAAGATATGAGAAAACTCACGAAACAATTTTTAATGAGCAGTTTGTCAACAGCATAGCGAATGCGGTAGTTTTTAGAATAGCAAAAAAAGTTATGGATAAAGAAGTTGAAGTTCAAGGAATGTATAAATATTTTCAAAGATCATTTATTAATGAAACAATAAAAGAGTATAATAAACAATTTAAAACGGATATAAGAGGTGGAATAAATGTCCTTTCATCAGAGGAAGCTATAAATGTGGCTTCAGTAAAGAATAACTATAATCCTGAAGATGAGTTTATTATAACCTCTACTATTAACAAAGGATTAAAAGTCTTAAGAGAAGAAGATTCTAGAATTAATAACGATTTAAATAAAAGATCTAAAGAATTTGGAATTTCTTATGAAAAGAATGATTACTCTTTCATGGAAGAAATTATTAATAGATACTTTTTAAAAAGAGGGGATACGCATCAGGAAATATATGAGGCCCTAGGTATAACTATATCAACATATCAAAAACAAAAAACTAAAGCTCTATCTATTCTAAGGGAGGTTGTCGACAAAGATCTTATTAATGATTGCTTTAAACTAGACAACAAAAACATTGATCAAAGGTTATACTACAAAGAAGGGATTAGACTAGATAAAAATGATGGTAAAGTAGAGCGAGAAATGGAATATAGAAAATTATTTTTTATAGGCACTGTTCCTTTAAAAGGTAATAAGGTAAAAGTTAGTTTAAACGCAAGAATAGAGCTTATAGATAAACATACAGATGAAAAAATTACATCTATCAAAATAGATGGCAAAAAAGAGAAATTAAATAATTATAATATTGAAATTTTTAATAAAAAATGTAAAAAAGAAGAGCTAAATAATGTAAAATCTGAAGTTTTAGAAAGATCTCAAGATATAGACATCCAAAAGAAGGTAGAAAACTTAGGTAAGAACTATATAAAGAACATTGAACTTAAAATCAAAAAAGGTTCTGCTTAAATATATTTACCTCTTATAGATTTGTTTTTTTACAAAAAATAAATATAATTATTATATTGGAGGATAAATGAAAGCATTATTAAGTACCGATTTACACTTGTTACCTAATCAGATAGAGTTATCAAAAAGAGTACTTGAAATGATTAAAGTTAACTCCTATAAGTATTTAACTCCGGGTGAAGATAAAATTATTCTACCTGGAGACATTTTTCATTTTAAAAATACAATTCACACTAACGTCCAAAAATTATTTGAAAAATTTCTACTTGAAATGTCAAAAGATTTTCAGGTAATAGTTCTAGTTGGTAACCATGATTGGGGAATACCATACAAAACTCATTCCCTTCAGGCCTACAAAAATTTAAATGAAAATATTATAATTGTAGATGATATTTATAGAGATGGAAAACACGGTTTTATCCCTTATTATAGAGAAAAAGAACTATTTCACGAGAAATTAAAAGAACTAGGAGATATAGAGTATCTTTATGGCCATCTAGATATTAATGGTTTTCAAATAGGATCTGGATGGGAAGAATATAGTGAAGACTTCTCTTCAGTAGAAGATTTTAAAAAATACAAAAAAGTAATTTCTGGACATCTTCATTTAGCTCAAGAAAAAGTTGTAGAAGGAACAGAATATATTTATATTGGAACTGCTTACACTACATCATTCTCTGAGACAGATCAGAAAAAGAGATTTATAATTATGGATATGGACACTGGAGAATGGGAAGAGTATGACACAGGGCTAACTCTACATAAAACTATAGAAATTAATGCAAGTGAAGAATTGCCTGAAATTCCAAAAGAAGATTTAGATAAGGGAGTGTCCTATAGAGTTATTATCACCGGAACAAGAGAAGAGATAGACCAAAGAATAGATCTAAAAAATCAAAAATATCCTGCAAGAATTAACTATAATTTTATTAATAAGGAAAGGACAAGAATAGAACTCAAGACAACAGACACAGTGGAAGAGACTATTAATAAATTCACAGAGAAGCAATTAAAAAGAGTCTATGATGAAAACCATAATTTTGATATTAATAAATTATTAAAAATAGGGAAGAAGTACGCAAAATGAAAAGAATTAGAATAAAAAGAGTCTATGCTATAAATTTCTTATCATATCCTGAGTTAGATTTTTACTTTGATGAGTATAAATCTGGGACCTCAATAATTTTAGGTAGAAATGTAAATAGAAATACAGCTAATGGCGCTGGTAAAACTAGCATATTACGTACTTTATTTTATGGATTATGGAAAAAAGATTTATACAATACTAAAACAGAAGATTTATTCCATAATAAAAGATACAAAAAAGAAGGCTCTTTAGTTCGAGTAGAATATGAAGACTCATTAGGAAACCAGTACTCTATTACAAGATGGTTCAGGCTAAAAACAAATAAAAGTAAAATAAAAGTCTTTGACAAGAAAGATAAAGAAAAACTTGTTGCACCTCTTAAAAGCGGTGTACAATTTGTCGTTAATGGTGAATTGTTTGAAGCTGAAAGTGACAGTAAAATTCAAGGTTTTGTTGAGAGTAGCCTGGGGATTTCTTCTAAGATGTTTTTGTCTTCAGTATTAACCGCCCAAAAGGAAACAAGTAACTTCTTGACTAGCACAGATAAAGAAAAGAAACAAATAATTTCTCAGTTATTAGATTTAACAGTTTACGAGAAAGCTCATGATAAAGTCAAAAAAGATTTATCTGATTTGCAAAAGAAGAGACTTCCTGTCGAAAAAGAGTTAGAGCTACTAGAAGATAAAAAAATAAAGTTAATGGATGATTTAAAGAATGTGACTAATTCCGTAGATAATTACGAGAATGAGAAAAAGCAAAAACTACAGAATCTTAACCTTAAAAAAGAAAAATACGAAGCAATAAAAAAAGACCTTGACCGCTTAGAAGGGAAAGAAGACCCTCTTCCAGCCTTCTTGAAGAAAAAAGAAGAGCTAGAAGAAAAAAAGAAAAAAATAGAATTAGCCCTAGAGAAAGTCTCTGAAAAGAAAAGAGAAAGGGATCTTACTCTGAGAGATGTTGATTCTCTAAAAAGAGAATATAAAGAAAGGCTTGCTGAAAAAGAAGAACTAGAAAGTAAAGTTAAAAACTTAGAGTCAAACTTAAAAGGTTTTACAGGAAAACAGGATATAGATTTAAAAATAAAAGAAATTTCTAATGAATTAGATGATTTAATAAAAGAAAAAGAAGAAAAGGAGTCTTTATTGGCATCCGTCTCTTCAAAAGAAGAAGGGATTAAGAATAAAATTTCTCAACAAGAATTTGATCTTAATAGCAAGAAGAAAAATGAAAGTTCATTTAAAGTTGGAGAAGATTGCCCGACTTGCAATAGAGAATTCCTGCCTCAAGATATTGAGCACATAGAAAAAGAAAAAGAAGCGAATGATAAAAAAATAGAACAGATCAAAGGTTTAATTAATAAACTAAATGAAGATCTAAAAGAAGTTCGTGAAGAAAAAAATAAAATAGAGGATGAAATATTAAAAATTAAAGAATTAGTTAAAAATAAAGAAGACAATATAAAAGAGATAAATAGTAAAGAATATTTGATAGAAGACCTTAAAGCTTCTAAAGATAAACTAGAGAAGTATTTATCTTCTATAGAAAGTGTAAAGAAAAAATTAGAGTCTAAAGAAGAAGAACTAGATAAAACAGATAAAATTGAAGAAACTTATAATGAATATAAAAAGAAGGAAAAAAAGATAAAAGAATATATTCAGGTAAAATTTGATTCAAAATTAGTTTCTGTTCAGCAGGAATCAATTAAGATAAACAATCTTGAAGAGAATAAAAAAGAGAACGAGGAAAGATTATTAGAGGTAAACAAAGATCTTGAAAATCTAGATAATAATGAAAACCCTCATTTAAAGTACTTAAAGCAGACAAATGAAAGAGTAAAAGAGTCAAAAAATGATCTCAATAGGGTAAAGTTAAAAATTGAAAAAATTGATGAAGAAATAAAGTATCTTACATTTTGGAAACAAGGATTTTCACCTTCTGGAATTTTATCTTTCATAACTGAAGACATTATTGAGCATCTAAATATGGTAGTTCAGGAAAACTTAGAAATACTTTGTGAAGGATCAATAAATATTACATTTGAGGCAGAAAAAGAAAATGCCAAGGGCGTTGTAAAAAATGAAATAGAAACCCATTACTACAATGAAGGAGAGCCTACCTCGTGGGAGCTATTATCAGGAGGAGAGCAGCAAAGGTGCATTCTGGCTGTAACTTTGGCTCTAACTGAAGTTGCTGAAATGAGAGCAGGAACAACTTTTAATGTTAGATTTTTAGACGAACCGTTTGATGGTATAGACTCCGCAGGGCAATTAGAAGCTTTTAAATTATTTTCAAAGTTGTCTAAAAACAAAGATGGTTTCTTCATAGTTTCTCATGATGAAAGCTTTCAAAATTTATGCTCGTATGCAGTATATGTTGTTAAACAAAAGGGAGAATCAAGAATTGTTTCAAAAGAAGAGTTTGATAAAATAAAAAATGGAGAGAATGAAAGCTCTAATGAAGATAGTAATTTCATGGATCTATTTGGGAATTAGATGAAATGACCCTCCTAAAGTAGGATTTTACCCTCCCATGCTGAATTCAACAAACTAATCAAGTTTGTTAGGATTCTTGATTAATTCATTCATTTTTTGAGCTTTGATCCCCTCGCCGGGGGAGATGATTAATATCTCTGCATGTGAAGAAATGCTGATAAACAAAAATCTTAATAATATTTTAATCACAAAAAACAGTAAAATAGCACTAACTAGCATTTTTTGGCTAAAACTAGCATGCCAAGTCTTTAAATAAAAAGCTTTTTTAAAATTAATGTAAATTATGACTCGGATCGAATAATGATTCTAAATACTCTAATATATTAGTAAAATAAATCTCAGGTAGAGCTAAAATAGAATTTTCAATATCCAAGGGGATATTATCTTCGTTTGACCCGCTCTGAATTATTAATTCTCTTAAAATATAGCTTATTTTAGAAATATTATCACTTAATTTAGTTAAATGAACCTTCTTCTCTGGGTATTCATGAAGAAAATCTTCAATAAATTTATCTGAAAAACTTAAAATATCAACTAATTCTGTAGATATTTGGGGGCATACTAGATTCATAACGTTATTATGATGTTTCTCAGGTAAACCCTCTTGATTAAGAATATATTTTTTGTAAATTTCTTTTTTAAAATCGTATAAGCTTATATCCATATAAATTATATATCTATTTTATAGATCATTTAAAAATTTTTCTTCATCAGTTTTATCTGGATTATTTTTAATTTTACTTTCTTCTAATTCAGTTTCTTCTTTTGGTGATTCTGTTTGTATTTTTTCTTCTTTATCTTTTTCTCTAACAATTAAATCTTTTTTTTCTTTTCTTGCCTTTTCTATAGCTTTTTTAAGTTTTCTATCTTTTTGCTTTTGAATAAATTCATCTATAGATACCTTTTCATCTATAGATTTGCAGGCATTAGAGTCAACAATAAAGATTTGTTTATTTTTATCTTGAATTGTTAATCTTTCATATTCAACAGGGAATACTTTTTCTTCATCTGTAAGATATTTTACTTTTAAATTCTTATCTCTAACTTCTCCAACAATAGATTTTCTTTTAGTATCTTGACCTGATCCAAGAATAACCTCACAAAACACTAAAGCTCCAACTAAAAAATTCATTTATATCTCCTTAAAAAATACCATCAATACCAAAGTAATCAATTCTTAATTCATAGTTTCCATTAGAAAAAGGAGGTCCTGCATCTTGACCTGGATTTCCTCTACCTTCAATCAGAAATTCAACTCGTCCATCTTCTCTAACATAATTTTCTAAGCCATCGTTTCTAGAATAATTCCTTTCAATTCTATCACTATCTGCTTCTGTCTCATTACCTGAAGTATTAGATCCTAGCAGATCCCAATTCCCTGTAATTAGATTGTAAATGTATATGTTTACTCCATTTACCGTTGTTTCATCTTTTTCTGTGTAAGATTTAGAGTAAGCCTTCGATTTTATTCGTATATTCTCTCCATACTGCCTTACTCCTTCTCCCAATTCATACTGAATTCTAAAATATCTTTTATAGCCCGTATCCATATCCCAGTAAGATAAAGTAGAATCATTAGCTCCAATAGTATTTCTATTGTACGCGTAAACTCTACCCAAATCATCATTATATATAATCTGTCTCGCCCCAGCTAATGATCTAAGCCCATCTTGAGATATATTACTTAAAGAATCTGTAGATGGATCCAAAGAGAAATTAGATGAAATGTCTTCGGGCCATAAAATATTAACTTGTTGGTAATCTTTATGCCATATCATTATAGGATTCTTAAGGCTCTCAAAATCTAAATTGTTATTAGACGCGTTAAAACTATCAATATTCAAATAGCTTGAGAAACTAAATCCGCAATCTAGACAGATTCTCTCCCATTTAGAATCTTCAAAATCTGCGGCCCAAATATCTTTAAATATCTTTAATTGCTCATTTTCAGGGTCTCTTCCTAGCCCTCCTGCAATATAAGCCTTGTTGTATTTTTCCAAATAAACAATTCCGTTTTGATGTCGAGCTGAGGGAGAAGACTCCTCATCTTCATCGAGACTGCTATCTTCAGAAAAGCTCAGATAATTCCAAGTATTATTTGAAGAATCATATTCTAAAAAAGAATCCTGAAAATATCCTGGAGAAAATGAATTATCAAATCCTCCGAAGCTATAAACTTTATACTCATTCGAATTAGAAAAATTTCTATCCAAAGATGGATTAGGGAAATCTCCTAGTGTTCTCTCGGTATTCGAATCTTCCATTCTTAAAAATGTCTTTCCTAAGTTTCTCCAAACTGAAAATATATCTGAAGGAGAGTAGAAATAAGAGCCAAATCCATCGTCCAAAGAATTATATCCCCCTATATAGCCTAATGTGTCAGATCTTTCAATATAGAATAAAGACGGCATCTTCAAAGAAACATCTTCTGATACAAATCCACCATGCCCTTCGTGATATTCATGACTTGGAATATCTTCAAAAAGAAGATCGTTCGAGAATGAATATGTCATTGGGGGACTGGATTCCAACATTAAATCATTTGGAGGAATAGACTGCCGAGTAACCTTCAAGCAAGGAGAAAAATAAATTGTTTGATTAGATTGGATCATGCAATCCCAAAGAAAATAAGGAAGCTCTATTTCTGAGACAAACGGCCCACCTACTTGATTTAATCTTCCAAGGGTAGATCCGTCAGCAAAAGATAATAAGCTTAAACCCTCTGTTTCTTCTTTCCAGGGAGCACTAGGTAAAGGCTTTTGTAGGGTTTCATTATATCTCGAAAATAATTTTGTATAAGAGTTATTTCCTACATTTATAGAAGTTTGCTTAACGGCCCATATATCTATAGATCCTGAAGCTCCTTCTGAAGATATTGAAACATTAATATTTCCTCTTTCATTATCTCCTTCAAGAGTTAAGGTTGCTATTCCGGAATTGTTTGTTGTTACCGTGTTTCCAGATAGACTGATTCCATTATCAACAGAAACATTTAGAGAGTGATTACTTTTAGTATTTCCAAACTGATCAACAACTGGCCCAATGGTTATAGTCGCTATATCATTTATAGCCCGAATGGATTCTTTATCGCTAACTAAATTTATATTTCCGTAAGCTTGTCCTGCTAAAAACTCAATATTATAGTCCGAAGAAGCTTCCCATCCAATAATTGTATTATTTCCATCCCTAATAGGGCCAGCCCTAACTTCAAGAGTGCTAGACCCCTTTACAGTAGGAGCAGTTAATATTAATTCAGCTTTTCCAATAGATACTAAAACCTCATTAGAAGATAACGTTCCATTTCCTACAAGGTTAAAATAAATTTTAGTTCCATCTTCTACAGTGTTATCGAATTGATCTCTAATATTGTGAAATCTGAATACGGTCTGAGAAACTCCATTTGCAATGATCTGATTCACATAATTAAACTCTAAAGAGAAAGCCCCATAAGGCTCTCCTGCTGTTAAAAGAAAACTAAAAAAACCTGCAGCTTGCCCTGAAAGAACAGATACTGTAGATACCCCTCTTGATGTCGTTGATTCTACTTCAAAGCTAACAATTCCATTAACCGTAGAAAAAGTCCTTCCATTTGGAAATTTCAAATTTGTACCTGAAACAGTAACAACAGACCCATCTTCAACAATATTACCATAAGAATCTCTAATTTCTCTAGTTTGTATCGTGCTTCGAGTTGTTCCATCTGCGGCTAAAGAGGTAGGAGTAGATACAAAAGAAATAACTCCATCCGGATCATCTGGGCTTACAGAAGCAGAAATATCTATTTGAGTATTATTTCCTCCCGAATTTAGCTTAACGCTTTTATTGTATATTCCGCTATTTAAAATTCTAATATCTAAAGCTACCTCACAGCTTTTCTTAGGAGAAATAAAGCTTTCACAAGTATTTAGACCCAACACCACTCCAGAGGGTAAGTCAAAAGATGGAGCATCAATAATTAAATCTCCCTCATTAGATATAATTATATTTTGTCTAAAAGAATCTCCGGCAACAATGGAACCTAAGTTTATATTAGTAATATCTAATGTCATAAAACCATCGAGAAGCCCTTTCCCTGAAGTAGACGTTTTGAAGCCGTCTATATTTATTTCTTGAGAAAATTCTCCTGCCAGAGTGGGGGCAAATCTGATTGAGATTATGCATGAATCTTCTGCAACTAAAAATCCATCATTACAGGTTCCAGAAAAGGAGACAGCACTAAAAGGAGCTGAAAGTTGCATTTTGGTTTTAATATCCTCTAATCTATCAGGCCCATGGTTTATCATCTTTATTGCTGCATTCCTAGTTTCTCCTAATAAGACCCCTCCAAAATTAACAGTTCCAATAGATTGAAATTCAATTCCTGTCAAAACGATTTCGTTTTCACTGTCCTTTTGGCAACCCAAAATGCTTAAAAAAATTGTAAAATAAATAAAGATCTTCATTACTAAATAAATAGAAGAAATACGTATATTTTTACCGTGTAAAAAAATAAATAAAAACTCTATTTAATAAAAGTAAAATAAGTTATTGGAGGATTTTACATTGAAGGATGCAATTATTATCAACGAGGTTCATAGTCTTCTTTCCAAAATAGATATTGACTACAATAAAATGGAAGTAGATGAGTTATACAGGGTTCCATTAATAAAAATAAAAGAAATTAATGAAAAGATCATTCCTTTGATGACAAAGATTAAATCTAAAGATAAAGAAGTAGATAAAATTAGTCAAATACTACTTAAATCCATAGATATTGACAAAAAATATGAGAAGTTAAAGATAAGGTATTCAGATATTTTAGAGCAAAATATCTGCTTTAATGGGCTATTATTTAGAGATTGTGAGCTTTTAGAAATTAAAGATGCAATCATAAATGAAAATAAGTGCTATGAAAGCTTAAATAAGAAATCAACAATTGAACTCTTTAAACATTACAGAGAAAAAGAAATTCTAGAATCCTCTAGTTTAAATGAAATAAGTGAGCAATCAAAGTTTTTCATTAAAAGAAAAATATTAAAGAATATTGCAAAAGATTTTAATTGCAAACAATTTAAATTTTCAAAAGAATCTTATTTCGTAAAGCTATTAAGCAATAATGACCATTCTCCATTTCCCATGAAATTAAAAAAGAATCAAAAAGCTTACTTATATATAAACTTAAATACGATGGGAGAAATTAATATTCCTAGGTTTTCAGTTATATTTGATCCAAAGGATAAAACGGAGTCCGAACTAAAAGACTTCTATCAAGAGTCAATAAACCTAAATTATAAAATAAATATTAAAGAAAAAGAATTTATCATCCCTATAAGGACAACTTATGGGATAGTTCTAGGAGAATAAAGTGAAAACATGTATCAATATTGAACAATTAGTAAAAATAGCCGAAAAAGATGTAAAATTTATTCGTAATAAAATTAAAAGAAAGCCCGTAAAACAAATAAATGATATAAAAAAAGAGATTAATAATTATTTAAAATTAAAAGAAAATTGACATTGTAACCTATTAAATGTAATATTAATTTATAGTTTAGTAGGGAGAAAAATGGTTGCAAATTATAAAGTAGAAGAAATAATAGAAAGATTTGGACCTGCAGATCAAGAAAGAATTAAAGATTTTTTCAATAAAATAAAAAACATACTAAAAACTACAGAGTATGGAGATTTCCCTTCATCAAGTGAAGAGTCTAATGAAGAAAACTGGATAGCAGCATCCGATAAGATTATATTCCAAAAATGTAAAAGCTTTAATTATAGCAATATGATGTCCCTTCTGAATCTATCAGAAGAGTGTGATAAATTAGAAAGCTCTTTTATGAGAATTAGATGGATAAGAGATTTTAATGAGTACAAAAAGATACTTTCATTTATTGAAGAGAATTCTGTTATTTTAAGAAATCTTATAGAAGATATTCAATCCGGAGTAAAGAAAAGTTATTCAACAGTTGTAAGCAATAATTTATTGATGGGAAAAATATTCTCATACAATGACTTTATCCCTTACTTAGAGGAACTTGCGGGGGAGGATATTCCTTATTATAAGCTGGTAAAGATAAATCAAGAAGAAATTAAAAATAATGATTTATTTGAAAAAATTAGAATGAAAGTATTAGCTGATAAGACTGGGTTAAGAGAGTTTTTAGGGAATAAAGAAGATATTCAAAAGATAAATAAAACACTAATTAAAACTCAAGAATCATATGATCTAATTCAAGCGGAAGCTTTTTCTAAGTTCTGTAAAAAGATGTTTCGATTTGATGTCCCGTTTGGGAAAAGAATTTATACTAAAAAAATTAAATGGGACGAATCAAACAAGGGGAATGAGGGGCAAGATAAATTATTTGAACAATTATTTTCAATTAAAAAAAGCCAAATGGGATTGTTTAGCGTAGGGATTGATATACCTGGAAGAAATTTTTTATCAAAAGGCTCTGAAGTCCCAGATGGAAATCTAAAATTTGAAGTTTTCTCTCCTCAAGAAATAATTAAAAAAGAGTGTTTTTATAAGATGAAGATTGATGGTAAAACTTTAGAGATTTCTATTCCAATATATATTTCTTTTATGAGATTAGAGTTAGTAAAAAGTCAAAAAACTAATTCTATAGGTAAAAATTTACTTTATTAATTATTTAATCAAAAGAATCATATATATCTTCACTGTATAGAAAAGAAAAGATTAGGCAAAGTATCCATCCGATAATTGTCCATGCGAATAATAAATTTAAAATAAAAATTAATAGAGGGTCCTTCATCCTTAGGCTGACGATTATAGTAGGTAAAAAATAAATAATTCCAAATAAAATACTCATGATGACCTCATGTGTAATAAATAGATACCTATTCAATTTAAATCGTGATAGGATTTTAGGTTATTAAATTCTAAAGTATTCTTGAAATATTTTTTGGCGAGCTAAAGAGTGCTTTAATAATATTGGATTAAACCAATCTTGAAAATCTATAATTAAAGCCTTTTCTTTTCCTTCAGGCCTACGTAGGGCTCGACCTATTTTTTGAAGAAATCTAATAGAGCTTTTTCCTCCACTGGCAAGAACAACAACATCAATATAAGGCATATCCGTTCCTTCCCCTACAGACATAGTCCCAATCGAAATCATTCCCTCTTCACTATTCTCTCCAATCTTTTTTATATTGGATTCGTTTAATTTTCTATTTTTTCTTCCATGGATTAGAATAGAATCTAATTCAATTTCTTTAAATTTTTCTTCAAGTATTTCTGCGTGAGATATTTCATCTACACATATCAAGACATTTTTACCTTGATAGAAGGCTTCAGATGCCTCATATACGATTAAATCATTTCTTACTTTATTTCCTATAATACCCTGCTCTAGAATAGCTCTCCAATTTTTTAATTTAGCTAAATAAATTTCAGGAGCAGCAGGATGAATAACTCTAAGTTCCGGAGCAGCAATTACCTCATCCTCTAGTGCTTTCTCTGGATCGTATTCAAAAATAGTAACATTCCCCAAAGCGGATTCTAGTAACTCCATGTCAACTTTTTTATCTCTCCAAGGAGTAGCGGAAAATCCAAATCTGAATGCAGCATTAGGCATATCGTTAAGGGCCTTCCGTATAGTTACAGAGCTTGAGTGGTGGGCCTCATCAATAATAACCATTTCTATACCATCCATAAATTTAATAGAATAATCTTGTAATGATTGGTAGCAGCATACCGTTACTGCGTGGTTTATTTCTCTTACTTTTTTGACCTTCTTTTTTATTTTTTTTGGTTGCTTTTGGGTTTTATCAAAATGACCCTTTTCTTTTAAATATTTTTCCTCTGGAGTTTCTTCAACCCCTAAGTATTCAAGCAAAGAGCTTTTATCTACTTCGTGATGAAATCCATCACTTCTTTTACCCTCTAAAAACTCTTTCATTAAATTAGCTTTAGATTCACTTACTCTTTTCTGCTCTTCCAGAAATTCTTCGTTGGTTTGTTTAGGTATTTTTTCAGAAACGTTACTTGAACCTATTAATTTCCTCAATTTATTTGCTACCTGTGTTTGAATATTTTGAGAAGGAACAATTACTAGAGTTTTCACTTGATGATGAAGAATTAGCTCATTTATTACTCTACTTTTTCCCGAAGCTGTAGGAGCAGATATAAACCCTACATGATGATCTTTACTTTCCTCTATAGCTTTTTTTTGCCATTCTCTGGGTGGGTTTTCAAAGTCTGTAACTTGTTTAATTTTATATGTGTTTTTCTTGTATCTTCTATTGTCAGTGAACTTAAAATTTATATTCTTCTCTTCTAGCTTATTTTTTACTTTATTAAGGTATCCTGTAGGAAAAGCATTTTTAAATTCGTCATAAATACTAATAACTGTATAATCTGACTCTCCAGGAGAAGAGTAGAATTTTTTTTCATAAAATTTAAGGGCCTTTCTCAAGACCCCTAACTCTTTTTCTTCAAAAGATTCTATGAATACTAAATTATGTTCAACTCTACCTCTAATCAAAATAACCCTTATCCTTGACTTCTTTGTTTTTCTAAAGTATCCATTGTTATTTTTCTTAGAGCTTTAAGCATTTTAGGATTTTCTTTTAATGTTTTAACGGCATCGGCTCCACTCCCTGCAAGTTTTCCATCTTTTAACTCAGTTCCATCATCAAGCTTCGCTCCATAGAACCAGTGATGACCTCCGGACACTTTGAATGGTCCTTCTTCAGGAGACTTAACTTCTTTAAAAACCTGTTTTGCTAATTCTAAAACATCAGCAACGGTGTCAATACCTTGACCAGCAACAACTGGAATTTCTACAGTATTACCTGGAGCTGCAATTTTATTTTTTGCGATACGACATTTTAATGTACCACCTTTTAGCTCACCAGTTTTAGAATCTGTAACCTTTGTTCCTGAAAGCATAGAAATTCTTTGAGAAGCGTAGTACTTAAGAGCATTACCTCCTGTAGTGGCATTTGGATTACCAAACATCACCCCAATTTTTTCACGTAATTGGTTAATGAAAATAACTGTAACTCCATTTTTTGCTGCGACTGGGGTAAGAGTCCTCATTAACTTACTCATCATTCTAGCTTGGAGACCCATATTATTATCCTCAAGCTCCCCATCAATCTCTTTCTTAGGAACCATTGCAGCAACTGAATCAACTACGACACATCCAACTTCTCCAGAATTAACTAAATCCATAACAATCTGACCTGCTTGTTCACCATATTCAGGTTGAATAATTAGCAACTCTTCCATATTTACACCAATTCTTTTAGCATATCTAGAATCAAGAGCCTGCTCAACATCAACGAAAGCACAAAGTTTACCCGCTTTTTGCTGCTCAGCGATAGCATGTAAAGTTAAAGTCGTCTTACCTGACGCTTCTTGACCATAAATTTCAACAATTCTTCCTCTGGCGTATCCTCCACCAAGAGCCTTATCTAAAGATGAAGATCCGGTACTATCTGTAGCAATATTTCTTACCTCATTACCTATAAGAACAAGCTCTTCACCATTCTGATGCTTTTTTTGAATTAATTGTTTGACTATATTAGCCCTTTTTAATCTTTCTTCTTTCGTTGATTTCTTCTTATCTTCTGCCATTTAAATTTTCCTCCTACAACAAAAAATATAGTTTTTGGTTTTCTAATTAGATATATACAAAAAATAGTAATATCAAAAAAATAAATGTAGAAAAAAGAAAATTAATAAATTTTACAAAAGCCTATCTAGAACTAATTTCTGTAATTCTTCTTTTTCTGCCTGATTAAGATTATGGTTACTTTTTCCTTTAGCTTGAATAATTCGATATCCCATATCTACCTCAATTGTATACACTATTCGATTTTCCTTAACTAAATTAAATATTTGAGAATCTTTTCTTAAAACTTTCTCAGCATAATACCCATTTCCTACACAGTGGTCCAGAAGGATGCCTGTTTCAATAAGATCATGAGAAGTTTTAGGTATTTGTATACTATAGGAATTAAATTTTACACCCTCTAATTCATTAATGTTTTGATTTAATAAATAATCTTCTTGACTAATTTTAGAAGTCTCTAAGGTTAATAATTTATGTAAATCACGTATATTTTTTATTTTATAATTATTAAGATCAAAAGATTCTCCCTCTACAGATTGGAGATTCCTGTGCATAATTAGAATATCGTCCAATTCAATATAGTCATAAGACAATGATTGAACCAGAAGTCTTATAATCTTTTTATGTGGCAATTCTTTTAGGCACATAGTTAATAATTCTAACTTTTCATACAAGAAAGGATTTAATAAATAAAATTCAGAAGATAATGAGTCAATTAGAGGTAATAATATCTGTTCATCGATTTCAGGCAAAATACCCTTAATCTTTAGTATTTCATCGTATGGAATGTGGTTATAGAATGTTCTTCCCGCTTTAAAAGATAAAGCTTTTTCTAATAATTCTTTTTTCACTCTTTTATTCTTCAAATGTTTAAAATTGTCAAATTCTCCAGAAGAGATTATTTGTTCGGTATTTTTTATTAATTTAAAGACTTTTGAAGCCCCTTCTTCACACATGAAAAATGAAGATTTTAATGCGTTATCTTTATTTATAATATTTGCTTTTTTTGGAAGAATTTTCCCTACATTTAAAATTCTCTCTCTTTCAAAATGGTAAAAGTAATTAAAAAATACATTAGTCGAGTCTTCATCTAAGTTAATATCCAAATCAATACAGCTCTTAATTAAATCTAAGTATACTCTTTCATTTCCTTTAGATATTTTATAATTTTTAAAAGGAGAGAAATTTTCGTAGTTATCATTAAAGAATTTCAATACCTCAATTTTATTATTTAAAGAAAAATCCACTTGACCGGGATTAATTTCCATATCTAAACAGAATTTTATCTTATTCTTAGGGTTAATTAGGCTATGAATTATTACATTAATTTCTTCATTCGAAAAATTATACTTTGAATTAATCCATGGCTCTAGCAAAGAAAGTATTCTATCATCTTTAAATTTGTAGGAATAAAGAATCTGATACAGAACAATGGAGTATTTTTGGTCTTCAAATGAAACTTTTTTATTTATTAAGCGAATATCTTTTTTGTAAAGGAAATTCAAATCGATTAATGTATCTTTGCTAATACCGAAAACCGTTAAATCTATAATTTCTTTGGCTGAAAGCGATTTTAATTCTGACTCCTTTAGGCTAATCACTTACGACTCCTTAGTTTTAATATATTCGATGCTTCATTGTCATTAAATTCACTGAATATTACCTTCCCTCTTTTCATATATATAATCTTAGCTGTTTTTTTACAAATAATAAGGTCTGTTTTTGTGTTTGTTTTTAATACTCTGTCTAATACTTTTTCAGAATAATCTCCTTCAAGAAGATTAATTAATGATTCTTTTCCATTATTTAAAAAAATATAATTACCGGAATCAAAAAAGTAGGATTCCGAATCTTTTACTTTATGGAGAGTAGAGTGAACGATATTGTAATATATGATTTTATATAAATTTTCTATCTTATTAGGTATAAACAAATTAATATCATCTAGTTTATTAATTTGATATTTATTGATATATGAATACAAATGATGAATGTTTTTAATTAAATTAGAAAAGTCTTCCCTGTGATCTGTTAAATTTACCCCTTCTAGAATTAATTGATTAACAATATTAACTAGTAATTTAAATTCTCTAAAAGAATACTTTTTAATAATTTCTATCTCTACTTCGTTTATTTTTGCGCAATTACTACACTTTAATTTTATGTACTCTATAAAGTACTTATCTCTATTAACAATATTATTGAGGTCAACACATTTTTCTAAAATGGGGAAATCATCATAAAATTCAATTTCTTTTGTGTAAAAATAATCTTCACTTAGATTTTTCTTTTTCGAAATCAAATGTCTCCTTATTTTATGATCCTTAAAATCTTTTTCTATTTTATAAAAGGTGAGGAAGCTATCAAAACTAAAAATATCTATTGATCTAAAATTAGTCATTGAGGTATTGAGAACGTCTCTAAAAAGCTGGATTACCCTATTGCTTACTTCCTCATTCCTGATGTCAATTATTCTTTCTACCAATAAATTATTGACAAAACCCGTTATCTCTAAGAATATTTCAATATCAAGTAGATTAAAAGATTTAAAGTCTAAAAAAAGCCCATTTTTTTTATTTCTAGAGTTTACAATATTTATTTTATTCTCATTGATAAAATTAAACAACTTTATATCTGGGGTTTTTCCAAAATAAGATAATTCCATTTTATTTAAATACTGAAAGTTTTCTTCAGAAATTATTTTCAGAATATGATCATTTAATTTCAAATAGGATAGCTCATTTAAAAACGACGACAAAGAGAAATTAGATCCGTAACCATTATTTGAAATTAGATCCTCTAAATTAGAGATATCTAGTATCCACCCAATATATTTCTTATTATAGAGAACAAATCCTTTTTCATCTTTTTTCCGAGAATCATTTCTATTAGGGTACACAAGAAGATTCAATATGTTGGAAGAGTATTCTTTATGAAAATCATTTAATTTGTCATTAAGTAATTTTAAACTAAAGCATTTATTATTTAAAGAATGTAATTTTTTAAATAACCTCTTAGGTATAGGTTTTCCCATAGTTATAGCTTTTTCAAAAAACAATAACTTTTTATTAAAAGGCAACTCTGAGTCTAAAATATGATCTAAAAACATAAATAATTATATCTAAATATTTAAAAAAGTTAACTATTTCTGGATTTTACGAATAAGAAAAGCCACGAGAAGAAAAAATATCCCAAGAGAAATAGATTTTATAGCTAAAGTGTTATAATCACTATATAAATACAATCCTGCGGCAACCCAAAAAGAACTCAAAAATAACGATATATAAAATGAAAAATTACTCATAAATACAATTATACATTTTTTTTGTAAATTATCAAATTTATACACTAAATCATTAGAATAAAAGACAATTTATTAATTGTAAGGAGATTGTATGGTAGTTCATAAATTCGGAGGTTCGAGTCTAGCTTCGGCTAAAAGATTTAAAAATGTCTTAGAAATAATTAGCAAAGAAGATGATAAAAAAATGGGTGTAGTATTATCCGCCGTGGGAGGAATTACAGATCTATTAGTTTCCTTGATTCAAAATTATGAAAGCAATATAATTAACGGAATACAAAACAAAGACAAAATAAGAGAAATAAAAGAGGAAATTGTAAATAAACATCATACAATAATTAAAGATCTCGAATTAGAAGAAACTAATATATTAAACGTAATGAATGACTTATTTGAGATAGAAAAAAGCCTCGAATCTTGCAAGATAATAAAAACTATTCCATCAGAACTGAAAGACTATGTTTTAGGTCACGGGGAGGTCTGGTCGAATAAAATAATGACAGAGTATGCTTTATCTAAAAAAATAAATGCAAGTTTTATTGACGCCAGAGAGGTTTTAGTTCTAAGAAATCAAGAAGTTTTATGGAACATTTCAGAATCTAAACTAAATAAAGTTTTAGAAAAAGAAAAATCTAATATCTTTTTTATTACAGGATTTATAGCTCAAAATGAAAATGGAACTGCAGCTACTCTAAAAAGAAACGGATCTGACTATTCTGCAGCAATATTCTCAAAATTAATGAAAGCTAAAAAAACAGTGATATGGACAGATGTTGACGGAGTGTTGGCTTGTGATCCAAGAATTGTTTCAAAACCAGTAATGCTAGAAAAACTATCCTATGAAGAAGCAAGTGAGATGGCCTACTTTGGATCAAAAGTTATTCACCCAAAAACAATGAGGCCTCTTCAAGAAGAAAAAATCCCTCTGTGGATTAAAAATTCTCTAAATCCGAAGAGCCCCGGAACTAAAATTTCAGAAGATCATCAAGAAAGTCAGCTAATAAAAGGAATAAGCTCTATAAAGAATTGTACAATGGTAAATGTTGAAGGAAAGGGAATGATCGGGGTTTCCGGAATATCCGGACGTCTATTTTCTTTACTAAAAAACTACAATATTAAGATGATTTCTCAAGGAAATTCAGAGTACTCTATCTGTTTTGCGGTAGAAGATATTAATTATTCAGATAAGATTTTTATAGAAAAAGAAATAAAAAAAGAATTTGGAAATGAAATAGAAAAAGTGATCTTTGATGAAGATATAGTAATTCTCGCTGTCATTGGAGAATATATTGTCAGCCATCCTGGAACGGCAGGTAAGATTTTTAACGTTCTAGGAAATAGAGGAATAAATATTAAAGCTATAGCTCAAGGATCATCCCAAAGGAATATATCTTTAATTATTTCTAAAGATGAAGAAGAAAAATCTTGTAAAGAAATATATAAATATTTCTTTGAAGAGAAAAAGCAGGAGATAGTGTTAATTGGCCCAGGAATGATAGGCAAAGAATTGCTAAATCAAATTTCAAAAAATAAAGATTTTAATGTTAAGGCAATTGTTAGGTCAAAAAATATGATCATTGGGGAAAATCTTAAGGCAAATAATATTTCAGATATGAAAGAGAAGACAAGCTTTAATAAATTAAGTAATGAGCTAGAAAAAATGGAAAACCCAATAATTGTAGACTGCACTAGCAATGAAAATGTATCTAAAATGTATTTGCAATGGCTTAAGAATGGGTACAGAATAGTCACACCAAACAAAAAAGCAAACACATTAAACCAAGATTATTACGACAAATTAATGGAAAATAAAAAAAATTATAGATATGAAGCTACTGTTGGAGCAGGCTTACCTGTAATAAAGACGATAAAAAACATGATTAAAACAGGGGATCAAATAGAATCAATAGAGGGTGTATTCTCTGGAACTTT
>CEPZ01039094.1_pt1 | contig 29328 bp, 35 predicted proteins | sample 530461 | NCBI WGS metagenome assembly CEPZ01 (sample SAMEA2620106, study PRJEB7988) | marine metagenome | isolation source: saline water (ENVO:00002010), including
TTTTTAATAGCAAAAAAAATGGATATTACAATTAATCAAGCAAGAAATATTCTTTATAAGCTTTCAGATAGCGGATTAGTATCTTCAATAAGAAAAAAAGATAAAAGAAAAGGGTGGTATACCTATTTTTGGAAAATTGAAATTCTCAAATCTCTAGAATTTTTGAAAGATGCCTTAAAAAAGAGAATTGATCAATTAAATCATCAAATAAAAAGTAGAGAAGTAAAGCAATTTTATATCTGTGAAAGATGTAAGATTGAATTTAATGAGGAGAATGCTTTACTTCATGATTTTACTTGCAATGAATGTGGAAATATTTTTTCTATGAGAGATAATACTAAAATTTTAAGAGAATTTAAAAAAAATCTTAATAAATTAGAAAAAGAATTAAATTTTGTTGAAGAAGAAATTAAAAAAGAAAGAGAAAAAATAGATAAAATAAAACTTAAAGAAATTAAAAAAGAGGAAAAATTAAAATTAGAAAAGAAAAAAGCTATTAGAAAGAAAAAAATTAAAGAACCACTTAAGAAAAAGAAGATTAAGAAAAAAATTAAGAAGAAACCTAAAATAAAAAAAATAAAAAAGAAGACTAAGAAAAAGAAAAAATAATTAAGAATGGTTGGAGTTTATAGAATTTATCCTAAGAAAAAAAGAAATTTTTTTGGTAATTTTAGTGTAAATACAAATTTGATTTTAATTAATGTTGTCTTATTTATTATTTTCAAGATATTAATTTTTAATAATACTCAATTTCTAGACTATATTGCAATAAAACCATCTAATATTTTTCAAGCGAAATATCTTTGGACTTTTTTGACAAGCATGTTTATGCATGGAAATATTTGGCATATTTTTGCAAATATGTTTTCCTTACTTTTTATTGGATCTTTAGTTGAAAAGATTTTAGGACATAAAAGATATTTGTACTTATATTTAATATCAGGATTATTCGCAGGATTATTCTTTGTTTTATTTTCTTTAATTTTTAAAGGAGATTTATTTAGATTTGCTATTGGAGCTTCAGGAGCTTTATTTGGATTAGTTGGACTTTTAATGATAATTACTCCTAATTTACCTGTTTATATTATGTTTATTCCAATTCCAATAAAAATGAAGTATGCTGCTCCAGGAATTTTAATTGTTCTTTGGTTAATATCTGCTGCAGGAAATATTCCTATTGGAAATACAGCACATCTTGGAGGATTAACTGTAGGATTAATCTATGGAGTCTATCTCAAAAATACTTATAAGAAGAAAACTAAATATATTAATAAGTATTTTAGCTAAAGTGAAATATAATTTTAATTTAAAAGAAGAGTATAAGAAAAGTTGGGATTATATAAAAGAATCTAAAAATTTTATATATTCAACTATTGGGATTTTCATAGTTTTTATTTTAGTTGGTTTTATTATTCCGCCTCCGGAATTTATTCTAGAACAAATATTAAAATTTATTAAGGAACTCTTAGAAAAAACTAAAGATATGTCACAAGGAGAATTAATTAGATTTATTCTATTAAATAATTCACAAATTAGTCTTATTGGAATGATTTTTGGAGTTTTATTAGGCATTTTTCCAGTTATTGTAACTATTCTTAATGGTTATTTATTAGGGTTTGTTGCATCTGTTAGTGTAAAACAAGAGGGATTTTTTGTTTTATGGAAACTTTTACCTCATGGAATTTTTGAATTACCAGCAATTTTTATTTCTTTTGGTTTAGGTTTAAAATTGGGAACCTTTATCTTTCAGAAAAACAAAATTAAATCTTTTAAAGAATATTTTAAAAATTCTTTAAGAGTTTTTTTATTTATTATTATCCCACTTTTAATTATTGCAGCAATTATAGAAGGGGTTCTTATCTTTATATCTAAATAAATCAGTTAATTTTAAATACTACTTTTCCTTATTATTTTTATTAAATTAAATAAAAAAGGAGGTTAAAATGGGTGATTGGCAAAAATGGGTTATTGTTCTTGCAGGTCTTGTTGCATTAGCAGGTCAATGGGTAACTGGCTATTATTTGGCAGCTATAGGCGGAGCAGTAGCAGCAATTGTTGGTTTAATGCTTGAATAATTTTATTAATTTATTATTTTTTCTTTTTTACATTGTTTAAAGAAAAATTTTTAGTTATTATTTTTATTTTTTTGATTAAAGAGATAATATTTAGTTAGGAATTTCTTATTCTTTTAAATCACTAATTCCTAATATAATAAAAAGAAGTCCTAGTAATGATACAAACCAGAAAATTCCTCCTTTTAGAAAGATCCATGCTGAATGAAGAAAATTAAAATCTCTTCCTAATAGAGTCCATGAATATACTGATGAGTACCATGCAATCAAAATAGCCCCTATAAGTAGGATTAATCCAAATAGAAGTTCAAACCATTTATTCATTGTAATATTATCTAATTATTGTTATTTAAAAAGATTTTGATTGTAGAATGTATAGTATTTTTTAATAGATTTATAAAAAATATCAAATGCATATGTTTTTAAAATTACGTTTTTACAAAATATTATGGGAGAAATTAAACAAATTAAAATAAAGGAAGATCTGAAAGTTTCTGAATTAGTTGAAAATATGAAATATATGGGGTTTGGAGCTAGAAAAATTGGAGAAGCAAGTGAGATTTTAAAAGAAATGATTAATGATAAAGAGTGTAGAGTTTTTTTTGGTCTTGCAGGGGCAATGGTTCCAGCAGGTATGAAAGAAATAGTTTGTGATATGTTGGAGGAGGGGTCAATTGATGTTTTGGTTACAACAGGAGCAAATTTAACGCATGATTTAATTGAGGCTTTAGGTCATAAACATTATCAATTAGATTGTCCTGTAAGTTGCGTTAATGATGCAGAGTTAAAAGATAAGAATCTGGATCGTATGTATGATGTTTTGTTAAAGGATGAAGTCTATCAAACTTTAGAAGATTTTTTTGAAAAAATATATTCTAATTTACCTAAAAAAATGAATATTAAGGAATTTTTATGGGAGATTGGGAAGAATATAAAAGATAAAAAAAGTATTTTAAGAATTTGTTATGAAAAAAAGATTCCTATTTTTTGTCCAGGTATTTCTAATTCTGGTATTGGACTTATGATTTGGGGGAGACTTATCAAAGGGGAAAATGTAAAAGAGGCTTTACAAAATCAAGGCAAGTTAAATGTTGATGTTTTTGATGATTTAAGAGAAATTTTGGACCTTACATGGACTTCAAAAAAATCAGGAGTAATATATATTGGAGGAGGTTTGCCTAAAAACTTTATTCAACAGGCAATGCAGTTTTCAGTAAAACAGGATGGGGCAAGTTATGGAATTCAGATAACAACTGATAGACCTGAATCAGGAGGATCTAGTGGAGCACCATTAAATGAAGGAATTTCATGGGGAAAAATGCAAAGAAAAGGAAAGTATGTTAATGTTTATTGTGATGCAACTATTTCTTTACCTTTAATTTATGGGGCTGTTAAGGGGGTAAAATGCTAACAAAAAAACAAGTCGGAGAAATTAAAGAACATCTTGAAAAAGCACAAAATCCTTTATTTTTCTTTGATAATGATAATGATGGATTGTGCAGTTTTCTTTTATTACAAAGATATATTGGACGGGGAAAAGGAATCCCAATAAAATCCTTCCCTGAATTAACTTCTGATTATTTTAGAAAAATTAAAGAATTAAATGCTGATTATATTTTTATTTTAGATAAACCAGTTATCTCTAAAGAATTTTTTAAAGAAGTTGAACAAATCAATGTTCCAATTGTTTGGATTGATCATCATCTTATTGATAAAAAGAATATTCCAGATTTTGTTGATTATTATAATCCTCTTTTTAATGATAATAAAATTACTTCAGAACCAACCACTTATCTTTGTTATCAAGTTTCTCAAAAAAAAGAAGATTTATGGATTGCAATTATTGGCTGTATTTCAGATAAGTTTGTTCCTGATTTTTATTCTGAATTTGAAAAAGATTATAGTGATTTAAGTTTTAAATCAGAAAATGCATTTGATATTTTTTATAAATCTAAAATAGGAAAAATTGCTAAAATATTTTCATTTGCCTTAAAAGATAGAACAACTAATGTAATTAATATGCTGAAATTTTTAATGAAAGCTAAATCTCCTTATGAAGTTTTAGAAGAAAATAATAAAAATTATTCTATCCATAATAGGTTTAATCAAATAAATAAAAAATATAAAATATTAATCGATAAAGCAGTAGAAGTTGCAAGAGAGTCAGAGAGAATTTTGTTTTTTCAATATGGAGGTGATTTAAGTATTAGTAGTGAATTGTCAAATGAATTAAGTTATCTTTTTCCAGAGAAAATTATTGTAATAATGCGTAATACAGGGGTTAAAGCAAATATTTCTGCTAGAGGAAAAGGAATTAGAAAAATAGTATTAAATGCAATTAAAGATCTTAATGAAGCTAGTGGAGGTGGTCATGAAGATGCTGTGGGAGGGAGAATTAGAACTGAGGATTTAGAAAAATTTAAAGAAAATATAATTAATTTAGTTGAAGAGAATTAGAATATAGAAAACTATAAAAAGGGTTTTTCCTTATAGAAAATATGGAAGCAAAGCTAAAATCTACGTGCATGAAGAATATTGCATTTATTTTAGTCTCTGCTTTAATTAAACCACACTCAATTTAATTCAGCGTTTTTCTTTTTATTGCCTGAATTGGATTGAATTTTTCTTATTATTAATTTGGGTTTAAAAAAGATTTTTGAATTTTCTTGAGTTATTTTAAAAAAATGGAGATAAGCGAGAGAACTGTTGTAGAAAGAGAGTTGAACAATTTGATGGAAGTTACTTTGCAGTTAGAATGTGAATTAGGTTTAGCTGTTATAACATCTAAAGATCTTCAATAGTTTAAAATTAAAAAGAGAATGTGTTTTATTAGTAGATAGTATGCTCTATTTTATTTAATAACTTTTAGCCACGTAAACTATATGTTTAGCCTTTTTGTTACAGATAATACATTTCTGATTTCCCTTTATTTTTTCTTCTTTTGGATAAAGAGTTCCACAAACATACCCTCCTTCTGTTTCAGACTTAAGAATATCTGCACATTTTTCACCATCTTTTTCCATTGAACAAAATGGAACTTTGACAAATCCACGATATTTCTCAATTAATGTTTTTAATTTCTTTAAAGAATCTGAATTTCTTGTGTTATTTTTAAAATAAATATCTGCTTTTTTTTGAATATTTCTATCTATTTTAATTGCATTCTTTTTAATTTCTTTTAATAAATCTGAAATCAAAATTTGTTTCTTCTCTTTTTCAGTTCTTAACACAATAGAAAGCTTCTTATTTTTTATTTCATTTGGGCCTATTTCTATTCTTAATGGAACACCTAATAATTCCCATTTGTTATATTTAAATCCCGGGCTTTCTCCACTCTCATCAAATTTTGCCTTATAATTTAATTTTTTTAATTGAGATTCTATTTCTTTACATTTTTTAATTACTTGCTTAGATTTATTTTTTTTGTTAGTAAATGTTATTGGGATAATTACTATTTGTAATGGAGCCATATCAAAAGGGAGAATCAATCCTTTATCATCTCCATGTATTCCTATAATCGCTGCCATAATTCTCCATATTCCGGGGCCAAAGCAGGTTTGCCATGCAAATTGTTCTTTCTCATTTTTATTTCTAATTTTTATATTAAATGCTTTTGAGAAATTTTGCCCTAAATCATGTGTTGAGGCTAATTGATTTCTTTTTCCATCAGGCATTAATGTGTCAGGAGTATAAGTATAATCTGCTCCCTTGAATTTATCCCAAAATGGACGTCTAAAATATAGAAAAGGTATTTTTATTTTATTATAAATTACCTCTTTGCAAACTTCTATATCTTCATTAATTTGTTTTTTAGCTTCTTCATGTGTATTAAATACATCATGTGCCTCAAAAAATAAGAATTCTCTCCCTCTTAGAAAAGGTCTTGTTGTCATTTCATTTCTAAATACAGAAATTCTACTTTGATAACCTTTAAAAGGCAAATCGTTATGACTTCTAAACCATAATGAGTATAAAGGATATATTTGTGCCTCTCCTGTTGGTCTTAGTGCGAAACGTTTTTCTATTTTTTTACTTCCTGCTTCTGAAACCCAAAAAACTTCTGGTGTAAATCCGGCATGTTCTTTTTCTTTTTTTAGATTTTTTTCTTTAACTGCTATTGGAAATAAAAATGGAAGATGTCCTTTGTTTTCTACTTCTTTTTCTAAGTATTCATAAATTTTCCTTATTATTAGAAATCCCCAAGGTTTATGCACGATAAAACCCTGAATTCCAAATCTAATATCGGCTAACTCTGCTTTTTGAATAACTTCGGAGTACCATTCACTAAAGTTTTCCTCTTTTTTTACAGATAACCCCTCTTTTGATTTTTTTGTCATAAATAAGTTTAGAAATAAGATTTAATAAATGTTTTGAGATTATATCAAAGTCTGATTTAATGCCTCAATTGCTATATCATTTACAGCATCTTCTATATAATTAGATTCTAAAGCAAATCCTAAATTTTCTCCACTACCTATTTTAAAATTATTAATTCCTATTACCTCTCCTTGAGTATTAATTAGAGGACCTCCTGAATTTCCAGGATTTAATGCAGCATCTGTTTGTATATATGCCTCTATTTTATTTATTCCAGGTCTATGAACTGCTGAAACAATTCCTTGTGAAACAGAAAATTGTAGTCCTAATGGATTTCCAATTGCAATTACTTTTTCTCCTATTTGAATATCTCCTGAATCTCCAAGAGTCAATTCACTATAATCTCCAGAAATTTTTAATAATGCTATATCTAGATTTCCATTAAATCCTATAAAACTTGCATCAATTATTTCTTGTTCATAAGTTAGTGCCTTAATACCACTTGCTAATCTCCCCTGTTCATCTGCTAGTACATGTGCATTTGTTACAATATGTCCTGTATTTGTTATGATAAATCCTGTTCCTTGACCAACATCTGTTCTTATTGTCACAACAGATTTTATTGAAGATTCAATTATACCAGAAAAATCTTCACCAGCAGATGCTTTTAATAAATCAATCTCTTCGTCAAAAGAACCAATTTTTACATCTAATTTTTTAATTGTTTCTTCTAAATTATCTTTGGTTTGAATTAAATTTTCTGTTAGAGTATTTATATTATTTTGAGTTTCTGTTATATCTGCACTTAATTTATTATAATTTAAGGTTTGATTTACAAACAAGAAATATATTAATATTCCGCTAGCTATCATAAAAATTACAACTATAGAAATAAAACTTCCAATAATCCATTTATGATGTTTTTTCATCTTTTAATTTAGTTTTTTGTATTTATTAAGGTATTCTCTTACTTTTTTGCTACCAATCTTTTTTAGTTTTCGTTTGAGTTTTTTATCCACACGAATTAGATAAATTTCAGGGTGATTCATTTTTTTATCTTTTCCAGTCATATTTTTTTGTAATTCACTATTATTTATAAATATTTCTGTATTACTAATATGGGTAAAAACCGAAAGATATATAAACATATATGTATTACAAATATATATGGTGAATATGTCTCCTGAATTAGCAGAAATATGTGGAATTCATGCTGGCGATGGCTATTTTAGGATTAGGCAAATATGGAAAACAGAAATAGATATAAGTGGACATTTAGAAGAACAAGGATATTATGATAATCACGTTGTCCCTCTTTTTAACAAAGTGTTTAATCTTAAATTAAAGGGAAGGTTTTTTTCTAGAGGAACTTATGGATTTGTAATACATAATATAAAAATTGGAAAATTATTTAATAGTCTGGGTTTTCCTTCTGGAAAGAAATCTAAAATTGTTAAAGTTCCAGAATTAATTTTGAAGAGTAAGAATAAAACTCTTTATGCTAAATTTTTAAGAGGTCTTTTGGATACTGATGGACATATTGGATTTAGAAATAGAAGAACAATTAAAAATCATTCTTTTTTTAAAAGAAATTATAATTATTATCCGATTATTCAAATTACAACCATATCGGAGGTTTTGTCCGATAATGTTTGTTTTATGTTGAATGAACTGGGGATAAAACATTTTGTGTATAGTTATCAACCTAAGAATATAAGAGATAGTTACAAATATGTGATTGTAATGAGTGGTGTTGAAAGATTATCTAAGTGGATGAATTTAATAGGAAGTAAAAATCCTGTTAAATTATCAAGATATCTAGTTTGGAAAAAACATGGCCATTGTCCTACAAATTTGACTTTACAACAAAGAGAAAATATTTTAAATGGAAAATTAGATATTAATAATATGGACCTGTAGTTTAATGGATAGAGCAAAAGGTTTCGGAAAGTAAATTTGCAAAGAATATGTAATTAAGCTTTGAAAAACCCTTTAGATGGAGGTTCGATTCCTCCCAGGTTCATTTATTATAATAAGTTTTAAAAAGAACTTTATTTCTATAGATAAATTAAAATGAAAAAAAGTTTAATCTCTTCATTACTTGTTTTATGTTTAATGTCCCCAAATTTCTCATTAGGAAAAATAACTTCTCCAGAGAATGGATTAGTAAAAAAAATACCTTCTATTATTTTACGTTCCCCAATTCCTCCAAGATTTTCTAATTATAGATTAAGAGGTGATCTTATAAAGGGAATAGCCATACTTAATGAAAAACCTTATCATGTCCGTAAATATTCTTTAGATAATGATGGTTTTAGCGAGGTTATAGAATTTTATCCTTTTATTAAAAATCCTAAAAGTATTTCTAAGGGAACTATATTAAAACGAGGTATTCATATATCATTAAATCCAGAAATGTATTTTTTTGATAAAAATAATAATAATGAGGTAGATAATGGTGAATTACTAATAGATCCAGAGAAAGACGGATTAAACTATAATGAATACTGGTTTCATCAGAATAATAAATCTAAAAAATAATCTTATTTTAATAATTTTTCAAAAACTTTTCTAACTGCCTTAAAATCAGCTCTTTTATTGGAGATTTTCATTACTTGCCCAATTAAGAAGTTTAAAGATTCATTTTTTCCTAATTTGTAATCTTCAACCGCTTTTGCATTTTCCTTTATTGCCTGTTTTACATAAATTTCAATTATATTTGATTCTGATATTCTTGAATGTTTTTGGACCCTTTTTTTTGGAGAGAATGAATTTGGTATAAATTCATTTAAGATTTCTTTTGCTTTTAATTCAGTAATTTTTCCTGCACCTACAAAGTCCATTAATTCAATAAAATGATATGGGTCGATATTAACGTCTTCCATTTCTTTTTTTGCATAGTTTAAAACTCTTAAAAGTTCAATTGTTATCCAGTGAATAGCAAGTCTTGGTTTTATTTTTGTAATAACTTTCTCAAAAAATTCTACAATTTCAAGTTTTTTTGTTAATATCTCTGCATGGTGTTTTTCTATTTTATGTTTTTTAATTAATTTTTTTAGTTTTTCATGAGGAGTTTCCGGTAAGTTTTCTCTTAATTTTTTTACTCTTGATTTTTCAATTTTAACTATTGGTAAATCCGGTTCTGTTATAAATCTATAATCCTCTGTTTCTTCTTTTGTTCGCATTTTTATTGTAATTCCTTTATTTTCATCAAACATTCTTGTTTCCTGTATTTTTGGAATTTCTTTTTTTTGTCTTTTTATTTCATATTCAATTGCTGATTTTATATTTCTTAAGCTATTGATATTTTTTATTTCAACTCTTTTTCCAGTTGTTGATACATTAATATCTGCCTTTATTCCAGAATTTTTATCAATTGCTTTTATATAACCAAGAGTTGTTGTTAATTGTTTTAACCATTCTATTACTTGTTCTGAATTTGTAAAATCTGGTTCTGTTACGATTTCTATTAATGGACTTCCTGATTTATTATAGTCTATTTCTCCTGTTGTAGGATTCCATGATGCAGGATCTTCTTCTAAATGACATTCTGTAATTTTAATTCCTAAAAATTTTCCATTTTTCCCTACAGGTATTGCATATGAGCCTGAAATTGTATTTTGGTATCCTTTTGGTAAATCAGGCCAATCATAATGTTTTCTTTGCCATATTAATTTTTCATTTATTTTACACCCAAGAATTAATGCAATTTGAATTACTTTATTTGTTGCAGATTTATTTGTTAGCATAGGTTTTGCTCCAGGAGATCCAATACATATTGGGCAAATAGAAGTATTTGGTTTTATATATTTTTTACCATGTATTGCTTTACATTTACAGAAAAGTTTTTCTTTTGTATTTAAATATCCATGGATTTCTAAACCAATTTTTGTCATAATTTAATAAAAGAAAAATGATTTATTAATTTATTGTATTAGAAATGTTTTTAATATTGAGAATTTATTAAAAATAATGAAAAGAGTTTTTATAATTCATGGATGTCCTTCAAATAGGGAGAAGGCAATGGATTCCGAAAAAAGAACTTATAATAAGCATTGGATTCCTTGGATAAAAGAACAACTTACTTCTAAGGGAATAGAAGTAGAAACTCCTTTGATGCCTGAGCCATGGGAACCGAATTATAATAAATTTAAAAAAGAATTTGAAAAATATAAGGTTGATGAAGATAGTGTATTAATTGGCCATAGTTGTGGGTGTGCATTCTTAGTTCGTTGGTTAGGAGAAACAAAACAAAAAATTAACAAATTAATTCTTGTGGCACCTTGGAAAATTCCAGATAAAGATAATAAATTAAAAAAAGCATTTTATGAATATCTTATTGATAAAACCATTAAATCAAGAGTAAAAGAGATTGTAATGTTTACAGCAGATGACGAAGATAATGATGGTAAAAAAAGTTTGAAAATCTTTCATGAGGCATTGGGTGGTAAGGTAATAGAACTTAAAGGGAGAGGACATTATACTCTTGGTGATATGGGAACAAAAGAGTTTCCTGAACTTTTAGAAGAATTATTAAGAATCTCAAATAATTAACAAACTTTTTATACATTCTTTCTTTTATTTTTTAATGAAAAGCAATGCAAAACCAGGAGACTATATTGAAATTCATTTATCTAAAATTATTTATGAAGGGATTCTTCTTGAAACTCCTGAATCTGAAAAAGGAGTTGTTTTACTTAAACTTGATTCAGGTTATAATATTGGTTTAAATAAAAAAGATATAATAGATATTAAACTTATTAAAAAATCTCGGGAAAAAAAAGAAGATAATATCATAAAAAAAGAATCATCTTTACCAAATATTGCGATGATTATTACTGGGGGAACAATTGCTGCTAGACTTAATCCTAAAAAAGGAGGTGTTGATTGGCTTACAACTCCGGAAAGTTTATTTAAATTTTATCCAGAACTTTTCAAAAAAGTTAATGTTATTAAAATTGAGGTTCCATTTATGAAAGCATCAGAAGATATGGATTTTAAAGATTGGCAAAAGATTGCGAGAACTGCTCAAAAACTTTTAAATGATAGTAATATTAAAGGGTTAATAATTACTCATGGAACTGATTTTTTAGGTTATACTGCTGCAGCTTTATCTTTTTTCTTAAAAAACCTGAATAAACCTGTTGTTTTAACTTATAGCCAAAGAAGTATTGATCGTGCTTCAAGTGATGCTAATTTAAATTTACAATGTTCTGCACTAGCTGCAATTTCAGATATTGCTGAAGTAATGTTAGTTGGGCATGCCTCAATTAATGATGATTTTTGTTATGCAATGTCTGCAAGTAAGGTTAGAAAATTACATAGTTCTAGAAGAGATGCGTTTAAAGCAGTTAATGCTAAACCATTTGCAAAAATTTTTCCAGATAGGGTAGATAAGATTTCAGACTATAATATTAGAAATAAGAATAAGGTTAAATTAGATTTGAATTTTTCTGATAAAATTGCTTTAATTAAAATTTATCCTGGACAAGATTCTTCAATTCTTGATTATTATCTTAAGAAAAAATATAAAGGAATTATTTTAGAAATGTCTGGGTTAGGACATGCTCCAACAAAGAGGTCTAGAAATAATTGGGTAAAAAAATTAAAAGAAATTCAAAAAAAAGGATTAATTATCTGTGCTACTGCTCAAACAATTTATGGAAGACTTGACCCTTTAGTTTATTCTAATGGTCGTGAATTACAAGATACAGGGACTATTTATTTAGAAGATATGTTAAGTGAGACAGCATATATAAAATTAGGATGGGTGTTAGCAAAAACTAAAGATAGGGATGAAATAAGAAAATTGATGTTAACTAATTTTTCTCATGAATTGAATAATAGATTAGAAGAGTAAATTTATATAATATCTTTTTTTGCAGATTTAATGAAAAAAGCATTAGTTACAGGAGGAGCAGGGTTTATTGGTTCTTGGGTTGTTGATTATCTTATTCATGAAGGTTTTAATGTAATAGTTATTGATAATTTATCAACAGGAAGTAAAGATAATTTAAATAAAAAAGCAAAGTTTTATGAATTAGATATAAAAGATAAAAATATTTTAGAAATTTTTGAAAAAGAAAAACCAGAATATGTATATCACTTAGCAGCACAAATAAATGTTAGAGAATCTATTAAAGATCCTTTAGAAGACTCAAAAACAAATGTTTTAGGAAGTTTAAATATCTTGAATTCCTGTATTAAACATAATGTGAAAAAATTTATATTTTCTTCGACAGGAGGAGCAATTTATGGAGATGATTGTAAAATTCCAACTTCTGAAGAAGAAAAGGAAGGACCTTTATCCCCTTATGGAATTTCCAAATTAACAATTGAAAAATATTTAAAATTTTATAAAGATGTTTATGGATTAGATTATGTTTCCTTGAGATATAGTAATGTCTATGGACCTCGACAAAATAGTAAAGGAGAAGCAGGAGTTGTTTCTATTTTTATAAATAAACTTATTTTAGGAGAAACTCCAATAATAAATGGTTCTGGCAAACAAACAAGAGATTATATTTATGTTAAAGATGTTGCTAAAGCAAATATCTTAGCCTTAAATTTATCAGGGATATTTAATGTTGGAACTTCAAAAGAAACTAATGTTAATGAGCTTTTTAGAAAAATAACTGAAAATAGGGGTATTCAAACTAAAGCAATCCATGGTCCTGAAATTAAAGGAGAACAAATGAGAAGTTGTCTTGATTCAACTAAATTAATAGAAAAAGGTTGGAAAATAGAATATAATTTAGATAAAGGTCTGAAAGAAACAATAGAATATTTTAAATAACTTTTCCCTAATTAATACTGGATTATCCCCCAGATAATTTATCTAAAGCTCTTTCATTAAATTATCTATCATTATAATCTTATTTTTATAATTAGAATGTTAATCACTAATTTAATAAACTCTTTTTCTTTTTCTTAATTTATGGAAGAATTAGACTATAAAAAATTAGGTTTAAAGTGTGGATTAGAAATCCATCAGCAGTTAGATACTAAAAAATTATTTTGTAATTGCCCTTCTTTATTAAGATATGAAGAACCAGATTCTATAATAAAAAGAAAACTTCATGCTGTTGCAGGTGAATCAGGAGAAATTGATAAAGCTGCAGAATATCAAAAATCTCTAGATAAGGAATTCCTATATCAAGGATATGATACTACTTGTTTAGTTGAATATGATGAATCTCCTCCAAGAGAAATAAATAAAGAAGCACTAAAAATTACTTTACAAATTGCTATTTTACTTAATTCTAAAATTTTACCTATAACTCAAATTATGAGAAAAACAGTTATTGATGGAAGTAACACTAGTGGTTTTCAAAGAACAATTATGATTGCAAGAGATGGATTTATTGAAACAAAACTTGGAAAAGTTAAAATTGAAGGCATATTTTTAGAAGAAGATTCAGCAAGATTAATTAATAAGAAAAATGAAAAGATAACTTATAGACTTGATAGATTAGGAATACCTTTAGTTGAAATTTCAACCTCTCCTGAAATTTATACTCCTAAACAAGCAAAAGAAGTTGCATTACATATTGGAGATATTTTAAGAAGCCTTAAAGTTAAAAGAGGAATAGGATCAATTAGACAAGATGTTAATGTTTCTATTAAAAAAGGAAATAGAGTTGAAATAAAGGGTGTTCAAGACCCTGAATTAATTATTAAGACAATTAATTCGGAAATTATAAGACAAAAACAATTAATTGAAAAAAGAAAAGAAATAAATTCTGAAGTAAGAAAGGCAAATCCTGATGGAACAACTAAATTTTTAAGACCAATGCCCGGAAGTGCTCGAATGTATCCTGAAACAGATTTGAGAATTTTAAAAATTCATAGAGATTTAATTAATGAAATTAAAAGAAATCTACCAAAATTAAGAAGTGAGGTCTTGAAAGAGCTTGAAAAAACCGATTTAAATCATGAAATGATTCAAATGTTATTTAAGCAAAATAAACTTGAAGAATTTAAAGAATTATTAAAAGTTATAAATAATCCTAATCTAATTGCAAAAATTATCTTAGTTTATCCTAAAGAAATTTCTAGTCGTAAGGGAATTTCAATTAAGAAAGTTGAAAAAATTCTAGATAAAAATGTTTTTATGTTTGTTTTAAATTCATTAAAAAAGAAAAAAATTTCTGAAAGTCAAATTAAACAAATTTTAGAAAGAGTTATTGTTGGAAAAGATATTAAAGATGCAATTATATTCAAAAAAGAGGATACAAATATTATTGAAGAGAAAATTATAAAAATAATTAAAGAAAAACCAGGACTTTCATTAAATGCTTATATGGGATTAGTAATGAAAGAATTTCACGGAAAAATTGATGGTAAAGAGGTTATGGAAATTATTAAAAAGTATGTTGAATAAATTTTAAGATGAAAAAAGAGATTGATTTAAAAAAATTAAATGAAAAGAGAACTTTAATCAAAGATATTTTTAAAGATAAGAAAGATAAAGTTGAAATTGTTGGATGGGTTCATAATACAAGAACTTTGGGAAAAATAAATTTCCTTATTTTAAGAGATATTTCTGGAATTATACAAGTAACTGCAGTTAAAGGAAAAATAAATAAAAATATTTTTGATATTATGGATAAGATTTCAAGAGAATCAGTTGTTTATATTAAGGGAACTGTTGTAAATTCAAAACAAGCTCCTGGAGGAAAAGAAATTATCCCTGAAGAGGTAATTGAACTTTCTCATGCAGAAGATTTGCCAGTTGATGTATCTGATTTTTCTAAAACCGAACTTCCTAAAAGATTGGATTATAGGTTTTTAGATTTTCATAGAACAAGAACTCAAGCTATTTTCAAAATACAAAGTGAGATAACAAATGCATTTAAAGAATTTTTTTATAAAAAAAGTTTTTTAGATATGCAACCTCCATGTATTATTGGTTCATCGTCAGAAGGAGGAACAGAATTATTTAGTGTAAAATATTTTGAAAAAAATGCTTATCTTGCACAATCTCCTCAATTATACAAACAAATGATTGCATGTTCTATGGAGAAAACTTTTATGATAACTCCTGTTTGGAGAGCTGAAAAACATAATACTACAAGACATATTAATGAAATAAGACAAATGGATATTGAAGTTGCTTTTGCTAATCAAGAAGTTGTAATGAACTATCTTGAAGAATCTGTAAAGTATATTATTGGAGAGGTTATTAAAAAATGTAAGGATGAATTAGAATTATTAAAAGTTAAATTAAAAGTTCCTAAATCTAAATATTTGAGTTATGATGAAGCAGTTAAACTTCTTAAAATGAGATATGGAGAAGATTTAAGTCCAGAAGATGAAAGAAAACTTGATAAAAAATTTCCAGATACAATTGTTTTTATTCATTCTTGGCCGTTATCCTTAAAACCATTTTATATTATGCCTAAAAGTTTGAATAAAAATGAGAAATTATCAAATGGATTTGATGCAATTTATAAAGGAATTGAAATTTGTTCTGGAGGACAGAGAATTCATATTCCAGGTTTATTAACCGAAAGACTAAAAGCCAATGGACTTGATCCTAAAAATTTTGAATCTTATATTGATAGTTTTCGATTTGGATCACCGATCCATAGTGGTTGGTCTATGGGTTTAGAGAGATTAACTCAGATGTTATGTGGATTAGATAATATCAAAGAAGTTACAATGTTTCCTAGAGATAGGGATAGACTTACACCTTAAGTTTTTAAATTGCTTCTTCTTAGAATTATTATGGATTTTTTATGGCATGAAGTATCTGAAAAAGAGAAAAAAGAGATTAAAGAAGAAGCTAAATCTATAATGGAGTCTTTTTCTAAAAAATTAAGTAAGATTGATAAAAAAATAGAAGAACCTTTAATTGAGCGAGAAAATGGTGAAAGAGATGAGAAAGAAGGAGAAGAATGTGATAATGAGTTTAGAAGAATTATGTTTGAAAATGCTCCAAATAAAAATAAGGATTTTATAATTGCTGAGAAAAAGAAATGGTAAATACTCAACAAAAACTAAAAAAATATCTTGAAGAAATTAAAAAAAACGACCAAAAAGGAAATAAGATAAATGCATTTTTACAATTAAATCCAAATGTTTTAGAAGAAGCAAAAAAAATCGATTCTAAAAAAAATAAAGGAAAACTTGCAGGGAGAATAATCGGAGTAAAAGCTGCAATAAATGTTAAAGGACTTAATGCTTCATGTGCTTCAAAAACATTAGAAAACTATAAGTCTCCATATAATGCAACTGTTATTAAAAAAATTAAAGATGAAGGTGGTTTGATTATTGGAATGACTAATTGCGATGAATTTTGTTCTGGTTCATCTGGTGAAACAAGTGCATATGGACCAACAAAAAATCCTCGAAATTTAAAATTAATTCCAGGAGGGTCAAGTTCTGGAAGTGCAGCTTCTGTTTCTGCTAATTTCTGTGATATGGCTTTAGGAAGTGATACTGGTGGGAGTATTAGAAATCCTGCAAGTCATTGTGGTGTTGTTGGAATAAAACCAACATATGGAAGTGTTTCAAGATATGGATTAATTGATTTATCAATGAGTTTAGATCAAATTGGAACAATAACAAAAAATGTAAATGAAGCTGCTTTATTATTAAGCATTATTTCTGGAAAAGATGAGAATGATTCTATAAGTCAAGAACAATCAAAATTAAACTTAAAAGATATTGAAAAAGTTCCTAAAAATATTACTATTGGTGTCTTGGATTTTAAAATTCAAAACCAAAAAATACAAGAATTAATTAATAATAAAATAAAAAAAGCTGCTGAAAAATATAAATGGAAAATAAAGAAAATAAAAATAGATTATATTGATTTAGCTATTGAAACTTATTATCTTTTAGTTTTTGTTGAATTTTTTTCTGCAACCAGAAGATTTGATGGAAGAAGGTATGGGAAAAGAATAGAAGAAGTTGCTGGATCTGAAGTTTTAAGAAGAATTTTAGGAGGAAGTGAGATTACAAAAGCAGAATATTTTGGAAGATATTATCATTTAGCTTTAAAAGTTAAGAAATTAATTGGAGATGAGTTTATAAGGACTTTTAAAAAAGTAGATTGTATTATTACACCAACTGTTCCAAGACTCCCCCATAAAATTGGAGAAAAAATTTCTGTAAAAGATATGTATAGTTATGATGCTTTGACTATTCCTTCAAATTTAGCTGGAAATTGTGCAATTTCAATTCCTTCTGGAGAACTTAATAAAATTCCTGTTGGTATGCAAATTATATGTAATAAATTTCAAGAACAAGGAATGTTACAGATTGCAAGAAGTATTGAGAAGTTATAAATGGAATTGTTTCAAAAAGCTTAAAAACAAATCCAAATTCTTAATTTTATGAAAATAGGGGAAGTAGAAATTAAATGGTTGGGACATGCTGGATTTTTAATTAAAAATTCTAAGATAATTTATATTGATCCATACAATATTAAGGAAGGGTCTGAAAAAGCTGATTTAATTTTAATTACACATAGTCACTATGATCATTGTAGTGTTGGAGATATTAAAAAGATTATAAAAAACGGAACAAGAATTATTGCAACAGCTGATTGTCAGAGTAAAATAATAAGATTTGAAGTTCCAATTAAAATAATAGAACCAGGACAAGAATTAGAATTTGGAGATATTAAAATTTCTACTTTACCTTCATATAATATTGATAAACATTTTCATCCTAAAAATGAAGGGTGGGTAGGATATTTAATTAAAATGAATGATGTTTTAGTTTATTATGCAGGAGATACTGATTTTATTCCTGAAATGAAGAATCTTACAGGATACAATCATCAAAACAAAAAATTTATTGCTTTACTTCCTATTGGAGGAAGATTTACAATGAATGTAGAAGAAGCAATTGAAGCTGTAAAATTAATAAAACCAACTTTAGCAATTCCTATTCATTGGGGATCAATTGTAGGAACAGAAGAAGATGCTAAAGAGTTTGTTGAATTATGTAAGGAAGAAAATATAAATGCAGAGATTTTAAAATGTGAGTAAAATGCCCTCAAACAATTTTCAGCAAAGAAAAAAGGATATTCTTTCCAAATTAGATAAATCATCCAAAAAGAGTTGGGATAAAAAAATTTTAGAATTATGCGAAAAAATAAACTCTCTAGGAAATTATTATACAACTTCTTCATGTTCTGGAAGAGTTGTTTTAATGATAGATCAAGATAAAAAAGAAAAAGGTTTATTTATCAAAGTTTATCATAATTTGATTTCTTTTCAAGATTTTAAAAAAGACTTAGACAATATCGCTAAGAAGAATAAAAAATTAATAAAATTTAAACTAGAGCCATGTATATTACATGTTGCTTGTAAAAGTCCTGAAGAAGCCTTTAAAATTTATAATATTGCTAAATTTTCTGGATGGAAAAAATCAGGTTTAATTTCTTTTGGAAATAGAGCTATAGTTGAATTAAACAGCACTGAAAAATTAGAATTTCCAATAATAGATAAAGGAAAAATTTTAGTTGATGATATCTTTATAAAAGTAATTGTAAAAGAGAGCAATAAAAAGTTTAAAAAAATTTGGGAAAAGATTGAGAAGTTGGAAAAATTATTGATATAGAAATATTTAAATACACATAAATTACTACCTAATCATGAAAACAGATAAGCTAGATTTGTTTAGTGATTTAGAAAAAAAGCGAGAAGTATTAAATGAGATAAAAAAAGGAATAATAAAAGAAGATAATAATGAATATCCTTCTTTAGAAATTAAACCTGTTTTAGATGTTTTATATTATAAAACTAAAGCAGAACAAATGGGTGGAGGACATCTTAAAGGAGCAACTCCTATGTTAGACGTTACTCAATCAGAAAAAAAGAGAATAGCAGGATATGCATTAATTTCTGGAAAAGTTTATCTATCAGATATTGAAATTGACAATGATTTAGGTCCAATTGGGATAAGAGGATTAAGAGTTATTGGTTCTGATGATATTAGAGAATATAATACAACTCCAAGAAAAGGTATATGGAAAATTTTGGGTTCTAAAAGAAAACCTATTTATGGACCTATAGGAAGTTTGTTAGTAACTTATACTCAATTAGATTCTAAGGATAAATTAAGGATCTGCAAAATAGATTCTAAGTTAATTAAAATTTGTGAAGAAGTTATTAAAAAATTTGAATTTGATAAAGAAATCTTAGAAGTTGATAAAGGGTTATTTAATAATGATAATGCAAATTTCTTTGTATTTTAGTAAATAAACTATTTTTTCTTTTTCAATTTTTATAGGAATTTCTAAAATAACCTTTATTTTAAACTATCAAAATATTTTTAAATAGAGAAATCTTAATATTTTTATAATATTAATTTAATAAGCTTGGCGGTTTTAATAAATTAATTATGTCTTTGTGAATTATTTCTTATTAGTCGGAAGCGTATCAAGTATTTAAACTTTTCGATGAAAAGAAACTTGAAAAGCTTCTTAATAGAGATGAAAGGAGGTAAAAAGATATGGTATTAGATTTTGCAAGAGAAGCAGTAGAAAATACAGAAACACATAGTATTAACTTTAAGGAACTTAAAGCTGGAAAAGCTAACATTAAAGTTTTTGGTGTTGGGGGTATGGGAAGTAATGCGGTAACTTGGCTTTTTAATAAAGGAATTAATGGTGCTACAATATATGCTTGCAATACAGATGCACTTCATTTAAGTGTTACAAAAGCAGATGATAAAATCCTTATTGGTAAAGAACTAACAAGAGGGTTAGGTGCTGGTGGAGTGCCTAATAAAGGCAGAGAAGCTGCAAAAGAAGCATTAGTTGATGTAAAAAAAGCAGTTTCAGGTTCGGATATGGTTTTTATTGTTGCAGGAATGGGTGGTGGAACAGGAACTGGTGCAGCTCCTGTGATTGCTCAATTAGCTAAGGAGACTGGGGCAGTTGTAATCAGCGTTGTTTCAATGCCATTTGAGTCAGAAAAAGCAAGAATTGATAAAGCTGAATTTGGTTTACAAGAGTTAAGAGATGTAACAGATACCTGTATTGTTCTTGATAATAATAGACTTGTTGATATTGCCGGACAATTACCTATTGAACAGGCCTTTGCTGTTGCTAATGAATTAATTAGTACAATGATTAAAGGAATTGTTGAAACTATTACTCTTCCAAGTTTGATTAATTTGGATTATGCAGATGTGTCAACTATTATGAAAAATGGTGGTGTCGCAGTAATTGGTATTGGAGAAGCAGATACGCAAGATCGTGTTATGGAAGCTGTAAAACAAGCACTTACTCATCCTCTACTTGATGTGGATTATAAAGGTGCGACAGGAGCTTTAATACATGTAACTTGTGGTCCTGATTTAAAGTTAGAAGAGTTTGATATTATCGGTAGAGCAGTTTCTGAAAACTTAAGTCCAGAAGCACAGGTCATAATTGGTGCTAGAATTAGTAAAGATTTTTCTGGAAAAGTTAGAGTAATAACAATCATGACTGGAGTTAAATCTCCATATGTTCTGGGAAAGTCAATGGAAGATCAAGCTCTTCCTATGTCTAAAGAAATTTCTGATTTAGGAATAGAAGTTTTAAGATAAATTTTTATTATATCTTGGGGCCTGAAAAGGCCTTAGGATTTTTTATTTTATATTAAATAATTTTAAGATTATTTTATGCATGCTCCCTCTTTGCACCCATTTGGACAGGTATAAACTTCAAGAGATCCATGTCCATCTTCTGAACATATTGCTTCAGTAATATTTATTCCATCATCATTGCACTCATCAAGATAAATATTTAAAACATATTTAGTTGATGCTGACGCATTTCCTTTAACATAAATATCATTTCCTCCATCTGTATCAATACAGGTCCATTGCGTATCTGTTATTATGGATATTGCTAAATAGAAAATTGATATGATACTTATTAAAAATAGTATTAAAAAAATCCAAGGTCCAACTCTTTTTTCATTTTCTTTATTATCTATAGTTCTATTTATTTCATACTGAAGGTAAAATAAATTAAATATTAATGTAAAGAACCAAGAGACTTTTCTTTTTATTCCTTTTGATTTCCAAGATTCATTTATTATTGTTCTTGTATTAAATGTAAGAACTAAAGCTAAAACAAGAGATGCAAATGAGAGGATTGATATTGTAATGTTTATAATTTTAATTTCTTCTAGGAGAGTACCTCCTGGAAATCCAAAGAATAAGAACCCTATACTTTGTATTATAGATGTGATGTTATAAATAGCTAAGATTATTGCAAATATTAGAAAAGTTATTGTTAATTTTTTATTTAATTTTTTTTGAGTTTTTAAATTATCAAATTCAGGTCTTCTTTTGATATACCAAATAGCAGAATAGATTCCAAAAGTAATAAAAGAGAATAACCAAATTAAGAAAACACTCTTTTTTGGGGTAAATTAGTATTGGAAATTTTCGGATTATCTATGTTTTTTGCTGGAATCTGTGATCGATCTTTCATAAATTTAATATATACTTTTTCTTTTTTAAATCTTCTTAAACATTCAATAATTTTGGATTTTTCATCTTTTTGTTTCCGTATTCATTAAAATAAAGAATCCTGTCAATATCTATTTTTAAAGTATCTTTTTTCCCTATTCCTTTAGCTTTAGTTTCATATCCTATTGGAAATACTGCTTCAACAATAATATTATCTGGAATTTTTAATTCTCTTTTAATCTGTTCTTCTACAAAATGTCTAACCCAATATGTTGCTAATCCTATTTCTTCTAATTTTAATAAAAAATTTTGAATTCCTGCTCCTGCTTGCTGAGTGCAGTAAGTTTTTCCTTTTTCTTTATAAAGATTTGTTGTTCTAGTTGGATCTGAACAAACAATTACAACATAGTGTGCTTGAGAAATAAATTGTTGTTGACAACACTGAGCTATTCTTTGGATTTTTTTCTCATCATCAATAAGAATAAATTTTAAAGAGTAATTATTTCCTGCCATTGATGCATATCGCGCTTTATCTATTGCCTCAATTATATCTCTCCAATCTGGTTTTTTATCTGAAAATTTTTTTACATCCTTACATGATTTAATTGCTTTATCTAATTCCATTGTTTAATAGAATAAAGATATGTTTAAAAAAGTATTGTAGAAAACGTCCTCGGAAGGACTCGAACCTTCGACCTAACGGTTAACAGCCGTTCGCTCTACCAACTGAGCTACAAGGACCTGAAAACTGAAATTTAATTTTGTATTTAAAGTTTATTGTTTCAACCCCAAATCAACAACATCCTTTACTTGATGTTTTTCTAAAAAATTATAGACATTTGATTGTTTTGAACCTTTAATAATTGAAATTATTGCATTTTGCGCATTTTCTATATATTCTGAATCTCCAATAACCCCAACATTATTGTCCTTTAATTCAAAATGACATTTTGTTAATTCATTTAAAGTCTTTAGGGTTTTTCCTTTTGTTCCAATAATTCTTGCTCTAATTCTTTCTAAATCTTTTCTTTTAGTATGGTCTTTTATATTAATTATTTCAAAAATATTAGCTTCTTCTTTAATTAACATTGCAGTTTTAAAAGAAAAACCAAAATTTATTGCCTCAATAACTTTTTCTGCTAAATATTCATTTTCTGGATTGCCGTTAATTGAAACTTCCTTACCTCTATTAGTTATTTTTATAATAAGTCTGTCTTCTAATCTTTTTTTGTTTTTTAGAATTCTTGGAAGTTTTTCTGAAAGAATTGTTTTCATTTAAAATTCATTTTTTTCACTTTTTAGATATCCTTTCTTTTTTAGCCATTCTATTTGATTTAAACGATATTTGAATATTACATCTCCTTTATTTTTATCTAATTCCCATAGTTCTACAATTACAACATCATTTGGTCTTAGCCATAGTCTTCTTTTCATTCTTCCAGGAACCCTGCAATTTCTTGTTTTTCCATCTAAACAATTAACCATTATCTTATTACCTCCAAGTCTCTGTTCTATAATTCCAATTATTTCTTCTCCTCTTGGAAGTCTAACTCTTGTAATCTTTTGTTCTTCTTGATTTTGATGTTTTTTCATATTTATTAAATCAGAAATTTATTTATAAAGATATTGAATTATGTAAGAATTAATGCAAAAGGAATTCCTTGAATTTTCTTAATGCCTTCTTCAGAAATAATTCCTGTATCTAATGCAGTTTTTATTGAATTTTCTCCAACAATATTAAAAGTTGCATCTTCTTTTATCATATTAGTCATTATTTTTTTTACTTCTTCAACAGACTCTTCCTTACCCTTAAAGAAACTTTCTTTAATATCTAATTGAAATTCTCCTTCAACAAACTTTTTCCCAATTAAATCTGAATCACATATAGCAACGATATCTCTATATGTCTTGATAATATTTACAAACATAATAAAAATTAAATAAATTTATTTAGTAATTCCGCCCATTCTACAAACAGTTGTTCCACAATGAGGGCATTTGCCTTTAGCAATCTTTGTCCCTTTCTTTGTTTTGCTTTCAACGGGTTTTTGTATTTCAACTTTATTTTTACACTTTACACAATATCCTTCTGTCATTTTTATCCTCCAATTTAATTAAATTCTAATGAATTCATTAAAATCCTTAGTGAAATTTATTTTATAAATCTTCTGGAATGCCTTTTTAGTTTATTAAGCATGATTTTTATGACCTTATAGAATGTGAATATTAAGCTTCCTAAAATTCCTATGATTAAATCAATCATAGTATCATCATTCTTATCCATAATAATATTAAATTTTTCAAGACCAGTTATATCTCTGATATAAACTCCCTGAAGTTTTAAATCCCATAATTTATCTAATGAGAATTCAATTATTTCAAAGATTGTAAGTATTGCAATTGTAAACAGGAGAGTTGTTACTAGTTTCCATTTAAGAGTTAGATTTTGTTTATTTACTAGAAAAAAGACAATTCCACCTGTTAGTATTGGTATTATCAGGTGAAGGATTTTATCATAATTTTCTGACATAAAGTATAGGGGAGATAATAAAATCCCGAAAAATGCTATTAATAGAATATAAAGATAGTGTTTTAATTCAAAATCTATATTAAAGTAATGATCAAATATATAAAAACTAACGAGTCCAGCAAGAGTTGCAAAAATTCTTAATAATGTGGATGTATTTTTGAAAAAATAGAATAAAATAAATAATAAAAGAGATAATCCTAGAATAAATCTCCGTTTAGTTTTGTATTCCATATATTTAGTTTGTAAAAAAAGTTTATATATTTTTATTTTTCTGAAATATCCTATATTTTGCTTCTAACAGAGTGTTTTGCTCCACATGCAAGACAATGAATAAAAGTTAATCTATCTTCTTTAGTTAATTCTGTATCTGGTTTTTTACATTCTTTACATAATACAAATTCCTTTACATATTCTTCAATTTTTTGATTTATCTTAGTGCTTGGAACTTTAATATTTAAAACAAGCCTATTTCCTTCTTTTTGCCCAGAAGCTGCTAGTTCTCTTAATATAAATTTTTGAAAGTGTTCTGGATTTCTTCTTATATGTGATGCAATTTGAACAAAGTTTGTTAGAATTGTTTTTTTACCTTCAAAATGTCCTTCTATTTTAGGAATTTCAAATCTTATGCTATTTGTATCAACTTGCTTTACTTTCTTATAAGCTTCTTCAAGTAATTTTTTATATTCATCCATAATTTAGTAGAAAGGGTATAGTTTATAAATGTTTTATGTTTTTAGAAAATATGGGTATAAAAGATATTATTATAGGAATTGCAATTATAATTTTAACAATTTCTGTTGTTGTTTATGGAATTAATACTATTTATCCAAGACCAGAATATGCTGACTTTTGTGAAGAATTTAAAACACAAGAGATAATTGAAACTCAAGAGAGATGTGAAGAAATTGGAGGAAAATGGAACTTTTATGAAGGACCAAGACCTGTCCTTGAAAAAGAGAATTATTGTGATAGAGATTATACATGTAGGAAAGATTATGATAGTGCTCGTGAGAAATATTCAAAGAATGTTTTAGTTATTTCTATTCCCCTAGGAATTTTAATAATTGTTCTTGGAGCGTATTTTTTTAGACTAGATTCTGTTGGTGCAGGTTTAATGGGTGGAGGTGTAGGAACACTTATTTATGGAGCTGGAGGATACTGGAGATATGCAGGAGATTTATTTAGATTTGCAATTTCATTAGTTGGATTAGTTGCTTTAATTTGGTTTGCTTATTGGTTTAATAAAAAGAAAAAGTAAATAATTAAATGGAATACAAGGAAATAAATAAGAAGTTTTATGATAAACATGCTGTAGAATTTGAAAAGAATACTAAAGGGGATTTGCAAAAATATATTTTAAATGATATTTATTTATCTCTAAAAAAACTTTCTGGAGAAAAGATTTTGGATTTGGGATGTGGACCAGGAAGAGATTCAGTTTATTTTAAAGAGAAAGGATTTAATCCTGTTTGTGTGGATCTTTCAAAAGAAATGATTGATTTATGCAAAGAAAAAGATTTGCAAGCTTATCAGATAGACCTTGAAAATATTTCATTTAAGAATAATTCTTTTGATGGGATTTGGGCATATGCTTCTCTATTACATATACTAAAGAAAAATCTTCCCTGTGTTTTATTAGAGATTAAAAGAATATTAAAAACAAATGGAATATTTTATCTTGGAATGAAAAAGGGAAAATTTGAAGGATTAATAAAAGATGAAAGATATTCTGATGACAAAAGGTTTTTTACATTATATCAAAACGAGGAATTAAAAAAGATTATATCTAAATATTTTAAAATAATTCATACGTTGGAATTTAAAATAATGGGGAGTACTTATCTGAATTATCTTTGTAAAAAGGTAAAGAGTTCTAAAGAATAATTGTGAATACTCTCTCCTTTAGAAAATTTTATCCCAACCATCTAACTTTTCCAGGGCGAGGCTCAAAAATTATTCCATCTTCAATAAGTTTTTTAATCTCCTGATTAATTATATCCGGAGAAGTTTCTTTTAAATCCATAATTATTTTATCTGTATCAATTCCCCCTTCACTTTCAGAATTTTTTATTAAATTTAAGATTTTATCTTTTATTGCAATTATTTGCTGTTTTTCAATAGGAGGAGAATTTTTTGATCTTTCTTTTTCAAGCTCTAATTTTCTAACTAATAGATATTTTGGATCCTGTTCTTTAATTATTTCAGGGGAGATATATAATTCATTATTAAAATACCTTAAAACCCCAATAACAATAACTGTTTCTCCTTGATTTATATTTTTAAATCTTTCAACATCATCTCCAAATGACTTTAATTTTATCTGTCCTGAACCATCATCTAATGTTAAAAAAGAGTATTTTTTTTCACCTTCACTTTCATATTTATCTACAATATTCCCAATTGTATTAACTCTAACTATTTTTTTGTTTCCTAATTCTAAAAAAGAAAATCTTTCTTCATCAAATATCGGTTTTCCAATTAATATATCTCCAATTCTAAATTTATATGCAATTTGTCTTTTAAATTGTTGTTCAGGCATTTTACATCTTTTGAATATAACCTCTTCTTGGTTTAAAAATCTCTCCAGAACTGCCTAGTTTATTTATTGATTCTTCGATTTCATCTTTAGTAAGTTTACCTTCGAGTTCTTTTTCAATTTCTTCAACAGGAATCATTTTTCCTAAACGTCCTTCTAAATTAATTATTGTATCCCTTACTGTAATTATTTTATTTCTTTGTGAAGATGAAAACTTTCCTGATATTTTATCAATATCAAAAGTCTTGGATTCATAATCATAACCAACCTGCATTAGATAATATTTTATTATTTCTATTGCTCTTATTGCATCTTCTCTTATTATTGTATCACTAAGTCTTAATTTAGCTGAAGCTTCTGACATTCTTATTAATGCTTGTAATTGTCTTGCAGAAATTGGAATAGGTCTTAATGCACTTTCAGATGAAACAGGCTTATTTCTTAAATCAACATAGAATTTTTTTATTTCAGATACTGCTTCTTCACTAAGACGAGGTTGTATTTTTTGTTTTGCATAGGCAACATATTTTCTGAAAATATCTCTTGGAATTATCATATCTTTTCCTTCTTTTTTATGTTCATCTAAAACATGTGTTGCAATTTTTATGTCTTTTTCTTTGTTTGGTATGTCTCTTAAAGTGAATATAACATCAAATCTATTAATTAATGTTGGAGGTAAATCAATTTGTTGTGCAATTGATTGATAAGGGTCAAATCTCCCAAATTTAGGGTTTGCTGCTGCAAGAACGGATGTTTCTGCTCTAAGAGATGCTTGTACATTAGCTTTGGAGATTGTAATTGTTTGCTGTTCCATTGCTTCATGCATTGCACTCCTATCTCCAGGGTCCATTTTTTCAAGTTCATCAATACAAACAAGACCTTTATGTGCTAAAACCATTGCACCAGCTTCTAAACTCCATCCACGAAGATAGTCATCTCTTACAACTGTTGCAGTAAGACCTGCACCACTTGCACTTTTACCAACAACATAACGCCCCTTAGGAGATATATTTGCCATGAAGGTTAAACTTACTGATTTGGCTACACCAGGGTCTCCTATTAATAAAATGTGTATGTCTCCCCTACTTTCTTGACCATCTACATGAATTTTTTTAACACCCCCAAATAATTGTAAGACAAGGGATTTTTTGATTTCTTCATGGCCCCAAACACTTGGTGTAATACTCTTGAAGAATTTATCAAAAATCTCTGGATCTTGTGAAAGTTCTAAAATTTGTCTTTCATCTTCTTCATTTATATCTAATTCTTCAAAAGTTTCTTCTAATGCAATTAAATTATTAACTTCAACTGCGAGTTCAAATCTTGTTGAAAGTCCTCCTGTATTTAATGGAACAGGAACTTCTTTTAATATTCCTATTACTTTTATCCTACTTCCAGGAGTTGTTTTTTCTTCCATTCTGGGTTCAACTAAATCCTCTTTTACAAACACATTTATTCTTTTTGGTTGTTCTCCTCCAAGTAATGATTCTGGAGATTCTTCTATTACTAATCTTTGAGTATCAACCATTTCTTTACTTATTAATTTAAATCCGCCTCTTCTTCCACAAGAACATCGAGATGGCTCTCTAAATTTTTTTTCAATTTGTAAAACACTGATAATTGTTCCACAACTAGGACACTCAAATTTTGCATTTACTACTTGAGGTCTTACATCCGATGATTGTCTTATTATTCCTTCGAGAACAATTAATTCATTTAGGTGTTTTGAACGTATATTTCTAATTTTTATTTGTTGTGTTTCTGGTAAGTTAATCAGTCTTATTCTTATATTGCTAATTAATCCTGATTCTTCAATTGCTAGTTCTGCAATTCTTAGTGTTTCTTCAGGGTTTGTTAATATTTCATCTGAGAGTTTATTTGAAAATTCAGTAAGTTTCATAAAATCAATATTAACTACATTATTTCCTCTACGTATTGATTCTCCTAAATCTTTTTTATAGAAATTAAAGAAATTTTTTGCCTCAATTGATAATTCTCCACTTTTTAATTTACCTTCTTCAACCATGATTAAGAAATAAATAGTCTCTTTTTATAATTTTATGTATATTATTGAGTGGTTTTAGAAACTAAGAATTATCTTTGAGTAGTTAAAGTTTATAATTTTTTAGTGCAACTTTAACATTTTTTAAAAGTTGTTTCATACTATATTCAAGCTGTTGTTTGTTTTTTGTACCAGTGCATACTAATTTTCCATTACTAAAAAGTAAAAAAGTAGCATTTGGTTCTATTAGTTTATATACTAATCCTGGAAATTGTTCTGGCTCGTATTCAGTATTGCCCATTTCTAGTGCTAGAAAATTTAAATTAAGCTTTAGATTAATTGTTCCTGATGCAACAATATTCTGAACTGTTATTTTTGGTTTTATTGTAACTTTAACATTTATTTTTTTTAATTGTTTTATTACAACATCTATTACTTGTTTAACTTG
>CEPZ01015232.1_pt1 | contig 29087 bp, 42 predicted proteins | sample 530461 | NCBI WGS metagenome assembly CEPZ01 (sample SAMEA2620106, study PRJEB7988) | marine metagenome | isolation source: saline water (ENVO:00002010), including
TATAGGTTGTCTGGATGAGATAGGGTTTTTAGAGATGGTTTTGCCTGAAGTAACTCGTATGCAGGGTGTGGAGCAGAAGGGTAAATGGCATGGCGATTCTGATGTATGGGATCATTCGATAAATGCCATGGATTGTGCTCCTCAAAGAAAACCGCTTATTCGATTTGCTGCATTGCTTCATGATACCGGAAAGCCTGAAGTTCAGAGTTGGAATGAGGGGCAGCAGCGGTATAATTTCTACGGCCATGAGGCGATTAGTAGTGAGTTGGCGAAGGATATAATGAAACGGTTGAAATTTTCAAAAAAGGACCGTGATAAAGTTTCTCATCTTATTGCCAGGCATATGTTTAAATATTCGGATGAGTGGACGGATAAGACTCTGCGTAAGTGGATAAATAAGGTGGGAATGGTAAATTTGGAGGATATGTTGGATCTCAGAAATGCTGACGTTTGTGGTAGACCGGTTGTTCGAAAGGACAATGTTTCCGAACAAATAGTCCAGCGTCTTAAAGAGATGGAAGATAGGCTTGGCTATGCGGAATTTGGAGTTAAGGATTTGGATATAAATGGTCATGAAGTAATACAAACCCTTGGAATAAGACCGGGTCCAGAGGTTGGGAAAGCCATGAATTATTTATTGGAGATGGTTTTGGAAGAACCGTGTCTCAATACCAAAGAAAATTTGAAGGATTTATTGCTTAAGTATAATGTTTAAAAGTTCCTTTTTTTCGAAAGATTTTATATATATAAAATGTAGTGGTCTTCATATGGAGTTGAGAGAGCCCCGTATGAAGGTACCGGAAAGAACTTATTTCCAGGATGTGATCACGCTTTTACATCCACGAATGTTGTTGGTATTGGTTTGTTTGGTAGTCATTGGCCATTTCCTGTCGGAAAGAACCATTAAGTGGGACATTTTTGCATTTAGTATGGGAGGCACAGTGTTCACTATTTTGGCTGCTTATAGGTTCAATGAGTTTCACGACGGCACCTCGAGTAAGAGGATACCAAGAAGTCATCATATTTTTACTGGTGTTCTTTTATTGTTAAGCACGTTACAATGTGGGGTGGTTTTGATGGTAGTAGTCGGGGGTTGGATTATTATACCGGCATTTGTGGCTTGTTTGATCGTGGTTCTTTATAATCTCGACGTTCATCCTTTGATACACAACCGCATAGTGTATGGGTTTATATGGGGATTCGTGCCAGTGGTTTATTCGAACATGCTTCAGACGGGGAGTATAATACCAGATCCAGAAGTTTTGGTGTTTGGCGTGGTGGCGAGTGTTATGGCTGTACATATATTGTGGTCATGGGGTCCTATGACCTGTGGTCGTTTTGAAATTTGTCGAAGAGCAGATGGATATCCGGATTTGACACGTCTTTGTCATTCTCCGAGTATTGCGTGTAGAGATAGATTACGAATGCCAAAGGAGATACACAATCATTCAAAACAGATGGTATCATTGTATGATATTTTAGTGTTTTTGATGACGATTTTTGTTATAGTAGATCATCTTTTTTGAGCCGTTCTAAAAATCCTTGAGCTTTAGTTAAATTAGTTAAGGTCTTATATAATTTAACTAATAAAACAGGTGTTGTTGATTTTTTGAAAAACGGTCATTGGAGAAGGTATAAATAGGTGTTCATCTATCATTCGGTTGAGGTGCTTAAAGATGGTAACCTATACCGAAATATCAACAATGGCGCAGAAAGGAACCGCTGGTTACAGAGTAACTACGATCAGAGTACAGGGAGAAGCCGGAGATACCTATGGAACGGGTATTCCTCTCGGAGCTCAGTTGAGGACTTTCTGGGGTTACAAGACAGTAGCGGGAAGAACGTTGCTTCGTGTGATACCAGATACATTGGTCTTTGATTTCAATTCTGAGCAACTCACTCCACAATGTGCTTTGGCACGAGTTGATCATTCTGATGTCACAAATCCAATTTTGAATTTGTACGATATCACGGCTACATCAAGTCCGGATGAGTGCAATGAAATCGGGGATGTGGATATAGCGGATTTGGATATGGATATAGTAATATATACGTAAAAAAAGATAATGCCGTACATTTTATATATATAAAATGGTTTCTTGTTATCGGCGTTATAATATGGTTCAACGTATAGCTGTTGTATATATGCAAAACAAACCCCCAGGATTTTATTCTGGGGGTCCGTATTATTCTTGGTTATTAGCTTATGCTCTTGAAGAATCTGGGTTTGACGCAACTCTTTTTGCGGATAATATCCATCCTGTTTTTGAAGACGATCTTTCTTGTTATAAACAGTTTAAAAGAGTGCATATGAATATACGTGACATAACTGCAAATATTTTAAATGATTTTGATTGTGTCATTGCTGTTTCTTCATGGGCAATAGTAACAGTTTCACGATTTGCTTCAGAATTAAAGATTCCACTTTTTAATGCTTTTGTAGATTTCAAGACGTTTCTTGAGCAGTTTGATAATGTTTTAGTGAGCAGAGGATCTAATAATGTGCTTTGGAAGGTGCTTTATGATGTTGTAAGAAAGGGACACATAATGGTTCTCGGCAACACATTAGTTCCGTATATGGACAGATGGTTGGGGGATCGTGTGGATGGTCATATTTTCGCAGTTTCGCCTGCGATAAATTCAAGAGTTTTTGATGAGGTTCTTCAGGAGGATATCGCGGTTGAGGATGAAGTTATTGTGATAGGAAGGAATACTGATTTAAAGAACTTTGATCATGTTCTTTATGCGTTGAAACGTTCGTATGAAGTGGGTGTGAAACCTTTATTAAATATAGTGACAAATGATACCAAGGATTTGATGCGTAAAGCTGATAATTATGGTATAAATATTAAAGTTCATATTGGTGTATCTGATAGGGAAAAGTTTAGGCTGATTAGACGTAGTAAATTCATGGTTAATGCGTCTTTATTTGAAGGTTGGGGTCTTTGGCTTCAGGAAGGAATGTATGGTCAAAAGATGGTACTTTGTTATGATATACCCACATTTCATGAAATATCTCAGGATAATAAGGGGGTTATAATGGTTAAATATGGGGATCGGGAGCAGTTCATGAAATGGTTTCATAATATTTATTTTAAGAAATGCAAGATGGCTGCGGCAGAGAAGTATGGTAAAATATTTGGACAGGGATTTACGGTAGAGAGTATGGGCGCCAGATTGCGTCAAGTTATAACTGAGGTGTGTATTTGATGCATATAAATTGGCACGGAAATGTTTTAGATCATAGTGGATATGCAAATGTTTCAAGGGGTTTTTTGTACGAACTCAATCGTCGTGGATATAACATTTCTTTACTGACAGATACTACATTTATGCCAATGGATCAGTCGTTGAGGCGTTTTTATGAAGTGAAAAAGGTGGTCGGTTCATATGCCAAAGAAACGGGTGCTGTTAAAGATATCGGTGCAATTAGTTCTATGATAAAGCGGTTTGAGTCGGGTATAACTATTACTAAAAGAACTCCTGGGCAAGTGTCGTCTGGGTTGATACCGAAACCACATATAGCTTTTCCGGTATTTGAGGCCGAACCTGTGCCATTTCATTGGATAAATCATCTTAATAATCCACTGACAGTAGATGAGGTGTGGACATCTTCACAATATTGTGTGGATATTTTTAAGCGAGGAGGACTTGAGAAACCCATTTTTCTTATTCATGAGGGTGTAGATACAGAAGTTTTCAAACCAAAAAAAGGGTTCGACGTTTTCCATACTGGAGATAATTTTGTTTTCTTTAGCAATTTCCAGTGGAGTGAGCGGAAGGCGCCAGATTTATTATTGAAAGCGTTTTTTACGGCGTTCAGTCCAGAAGAACCGGTTAAATTGGTTATAAAGACGTTTCTTGGTTTTGTTCGTTTGCCTCCTGAAAAAGAGATCGAACTCATCAATCGTAAAATAGAAATGATAACATCTCAGTTGGGTATTACAGATACAAGAAATGTTGTTTTGATTGTACAGACCATATCTGATGAGGTTATGCCAAATTTATATAACTCAGCCGATTGCTATGTGTCTACGAGCCGCTCAGAGGGTGTAGGAAGGACCAACCTAGAGGCGATGGCTTGTGGGTTGCCTTTGATTACTCCCGATTGCTCAGGGATGAGTGATTATGCTAAGAGCGAATATGCGTATATGGTTTCGGTTGAGCCTGGTAAACGTGTTCAATCGATGGACAATATATCTGAGAATTATCGTAACACTTTTTGGTTTGAACCTAGTTGGCGTGAAATAGCCGAAAAAATGCGTTTTGTTTATGAATATAGAGAGAAAGCTAAAGAAATTGGAAATCGAGCTCGTCAGGCTATGGTAAATAATTTTGGGTGGGAAGTGGTTTCGGAAAAAATGATAGAGAGAATAAAATATTGGGAGGAGAATATTTGAATTCGGGAGTATATAGCTCACCTATACTTGATTGTTGTGAGGAGATAAAGGGAGTTGTAAATTTTAGTGGAAAGCGGGTTTTGGATATAGGCTGTGGTAGTATTGGGTGTTCTTTAGTACCACTTTTTAAAAATTCTTTTCGTGTAGTCGCGATCGAAAGCGATCCAATTTCTATACAAGAGTATCGAGCGGTTTTGAAAGAAAACGAGATGTATCCAGAAGTTTGTGAATGCTCTGTGGAAGATTATTATCCCGACACTCAATATGATATTTTGATTTGTGTTTCGGATTTACAACCTATATATAATAGATATAATCATTATCGACGGTTGTTGCGGTCTGTAGACGGCGAAGTGATTGTGATTTATCGTTTATCGGAACAAATTCTTTCAAAAGAAGAAATGGAACGACTGAATGAAAGCTTGGGATTTAGAAAGATATATATAAAAGAAGTAACTGAGTCTGACGATAAAATTATTTTATCGGTATTTCAGAGATATAAAAAAATTCAGATAAATATTGAAAGCGTTGATAAGATTGATTTATCTCTTGATGAGAAATGGGGAAAAAAACTTGAAAATATATTGCATCATTTAAAAAATAGTGTTTTTTTGAAATATATTTATCAACAGAAAAAAATGGTGGGGTATTCCACAACATTTATAAATGGCAAAGATTTGCATGGCGATTTTCCTTTTCATCCTTCTTCTGGAGTTGATAATTACATTCGTCTTTCGGTATTACAACGTAAAAATGTTATGGAATTATTATTGTCTAATGTAAAGGCGGGAATAGTTACTGGATATTTTTTGGGAGATTTTACAAAACGGAATGTGATATTGAAAGATGATGATGCCTATTTAATAGATTACAATGATGTGGTACCTTCAAAAAGGGGGGTGGTATCAAAAGATTATACTACACTTTTACAACTTTTTTTAAATTATTTGGATTTAAATTATACTTTTGATGGTGATTTATATAAATTGGAGAAGAGACTTAGTGAAGAATTATAAAAAAAAGGTGGCAAATCAAATGTTTGAGGAATTCATGTTTATGGAAAACGATTGGTTAGAACGAGAATATGGTGACTTGGAACTTGTTCGGAGTGTTAAATATTTTACAATGAAGATGGCAATGAACTTGTTTCTTCAAAACGGAGGCAATATCATAGTAGAGACAGGCACTCAACGAGTGATAGACGATCCCGGAGGGTGCTCGACCCTTTTATTTTCTGTTTTTGCTGCAAGGTATGGCAAAGAGTTTTACACTGTAGATAATGTTGAGAGACATATGGATGTGGCCAAGCAAGCTACTGAGAAATATAAAGATTCTGTTCAATATATACTTTCGGATTCGGTTAAGTTTTTACGGGAGTTTGATCAGACGATTGATCTTTTATACTTGGATAGTATGGATTGTCCATTTCCACCGGGAGATGCGGTTGAAGCACAGAAACATAATTTGGAAGAGCTCAAGATGGCTTTGCCAAAATTGAAGATTGGCAGTGTGTTATTGATCGATGATAATAATTTCGAGAATGGCGGCAAAACGCGATTGACAAAGAATTTTTTACTAACTTTGGATGATTGGTTTTGTTTGTTAGATCATGGCCAAACTATCTGGTTGAAGGTGAAATAGATGAATATATTGTATATGTCTTGTCATTCGATTCTAGAGTTCGAGGAAGTTAAATTGCTTAAGGAACTTGGACACAAAGTTTTTTCATATGGCGCATATACAACTTTTCGCAATCCGGGAGATGACATGCGTCCAGTATTGGATTATGATGATGACTTTCCAGAGATGATAGGTCCGGCTACAATGATATCGAAAGATATGCTCACTAACAAATTTATTGAACCGTTTGATGTGATTATAGTTATGCATATACCGAATTGGGTTGTTAGAAATTGGGATGTAATAAAACAAAAAAAGGTGGTTTGGAGGACTATTGGACAATCTGGTTCACACACTGAAGTTTCTCTCAGAAAGGCGAGAGATGAAGGATTAAACATAGTTAGATATTCTCCAATGGAAAGGACGATAGGAGGTTTTATAGGCGAGGATGTTATTATAAGGTTTTATAAAGATGCGACTGAGTTTGGAAGATGGAATGGAGAGAAAAAAAGGGTGATGTCTTGTTGTCAGAATTTAACAGAGAGAAAGCGGGCTTGTAATTTTAAAATTTACAGTTCGGTCATTCAGGGGTTTGAAAGTGTAATATATGGGTCCAACAAAAATGTTGAATTGCCCAATGCAGCGGGACGAGTTTCGTATGATAAACTCCTATCGGAATATCGAGACAATAGGGTTTATTTTTATACTGGAACGCATCCGGCATCTTATACTTTGAATTTTATGGAAGCTTTTATGACAGGTATTCCTGTTGTGGCGATTGGCCCTGGCAACGGAAATGCTTTTTACATTCCAGGATGTGAAAATCTTTATGAAATTAAAAATTTAATAGTGGATGGAGAAAATGGATTTATATCAGATGATGTTTCTGTTTTACGAGAACGAATAGAAATGCTTTTGAATGATCATGAAGAAGCCATAAGAATAGGTAGAGCTGGTCGAAAAACCGCGATAGAGTTGTTTGATAAGAATGTGATAAAGAAGCAGTGGGAAATGTTTTTGGGGGGGTTGAAATGAACATTTTTGCGGATTTGCATCATGGCGACCTTTATTATTCTTTTTATCTTTTATTTGAGAAAAGATTGGGATTTAAGTTATACAGGCCTATAGGGTTGGAGTGGTTTCATGAGGGGTTTTGGAAAATAGGAGATCCTTATCCTGATCCAATGGATACGGCTTTACAGTATTTAAATCTCACACCGGAAGGTGAAGATTCTGTTTTTTTAAATCATTTTAAGGGAGATCCCGAATTTGAAAAAGAAAAAGATGTTTATTATTGTTGGCAAGAGACACAGCATTTCCATCATCGAGGAATAACTTTAGAAAAGTTTAAGGAGATGAATTTTGATATAATAATTACTTCATTTCCGGGCCATGAAGGCGTTTATAGTAGACTTAGGGATGAATTTCAACCTTCTGCCGTTCTTATTTCTCATTTAGGTAATAATCTACAAAAAACTAAAGTAAAGTATGTGATGGCCTCTATAGACCCCCGTACAGTCATTTTAAGAGATGATCAGAAAGTGGTTTTTTGTCGTCAAGAATTTGATATGAGTTTATTCAATTATCTGCCAATAGATCCAGTAAAGAAGAAAATCATTAGTGTGGGACATAATCTTATAACAAAAGATTTATTTTTGAAGTTTGAGAAGGCTTTGCCAGAATTTGAATTTAAAATGTATGGAATAAATTGTAGAGATGGGGTTTTGCATACTTTGAATGAAATTGCTTATGAGATGAAATCGAGTACATTTGGGTGGATGGTGCGAGGTCCACGATTTGGGGATGGATATAGTGGTCATGTTTTTTTAAATTGGGTAAAAACTGGCAGACCTCTCATTGTACGTTCGAGTGATAATGTTAAGTTGCCACCCAGTTCGTTGGTTTTTCATAATGAAAATTGTATTGATTTAAGTGTTGTAGATTTTGAAACTGCGGTTGGGATGATAAGAGAGTTTTCAGAGCCTATAAAATATAAAGAGTTGTGTTTAAATATGAAAAAAACCGCTGAACGTGAAATTGATTTTGACGCCGATGAATTGAAGATGCGAAAGTTTCTTGAGGAAATAGATGTTTTATAAAGAGAGTGAATAACATGTGTGTGATAGCAGTAGATTTTGATGGAACAATTACAGCCGATCCGTTGAAGGCTAAAGATGCTTTAGCAAGATTGATAGAAGCGGGTCATACTATTATCATTTGGTCATCTCGTAACAATCCAATTCAGCATTGTGATTCAGATAAAATGATGCATGAAATGGTACAATATTTGAAGAAGTATGAAATTCCTTTTAGTGATATAGATCGTGGTGATATTGGTAAATTCCACGCACAGGTATATATTGATGATAAAGCTATACGTTTTGATAATAATTGGGATGAAATTGTGGGGATGATATATTGAGAAAACGGGTGTTAATAACAGCTATTGGATGCCCTGGTAGTTCTGGTACGATAATGAGTTTGAAAGATCATTATGATTTAATTGGCTGTGACTCCAATCCAGATGTTTGGAAGTATAATATTCCTTTTTATAGAGTTCCTGTTATTGGGGATATGCCGAGCATTTCGGGAAAAATGAGTCTTGAGAATAGAAAATATGTGGAAGCTATAAAATCTATAAAATTTGATGCCATTATACCTCATCATGAATATGATAACATGATTTTTGCGTATGATGATGTTATTAAAGTTAAATCACCAATTAATTCTGCGCGAAACATTAGGTCTTTGTCTAATAAGTTTACTTTTCTTTCCGAGATTGCTGATATGGGCAAAATCACATTTCCCTTTTTTAAGGCAGTGAACTATTCAGAATTGAAAATTGCATCTGAAAAATTGGGGTTTCCTTTTGTTATAAAGCCTGTGAATAGTAGTGGCGGCAGAGGTTTTAGAATTGTTGTAAGTGGTTCGCAATATGAAACTGGTTACAAAAATGAAGTGTTCTCGTCATTGAATGGATTGAAAAATATTGGAGATGAACTTGTGGCAATGCCTTTATTTAAGGGCACCGAATGGACGGTAGATTGTTTGGCAAGGGATGGAGAGGCAATATATATAATACCGAGGAAACGAACAATTGTGAAACAGGGGGTTTCATGGGGGGGTATTATACAGAGAAATGACAGGATTGAAACGATTGTGAGAGAACTGATTAAAGCACATGGGTTATCTTTTTTCTTTGGGTTTCAATTTATAGAGGATGACAATGGTATTCCACAACCCACCGAATGTAATGCTCGTATACAGGGAACGATGGCGGCGTCTACATTGGCTGGAGCAAATATTATTAAAAACGGAGTGGATATGTTATTTGATAGAGATTTCAAAATTAATATTGTAGATTGGAATAGAAGATTTTACCGGTTTTCGGTTTTGACCAAGTAGGTGGTATTATATTATGAACTACAATAAGGATGGATTGAATGTTTTTGTAAGTACGACTGGTCATAATGATATAGATTATTCTGTGTTTTGTTTATTTGAAAAACGCTTGGGTATGAATGTTTTTAGAGCGGTTGGAGATCAATGGAAAGAAATGAATATTAATGTACAATGTGAATCACAGGTTGAACGTATGAATGGAGAAAGTGAGTTTGTGAATGAAATTTTGTTTTTTCCATTGAAGATGGAAGAGGATGGTGGTTATTATAATCAAAAATATATTACGTTTGAAAAATTTTTGAAAATGGATATAGATATTATGGTTAGTATTTCTAATTCAGAAGAAGAAGCGTTTTTGGATCTGATGAGAAAATATAAGAAAGGTGCTAAATTAATTAATATGATTGGAAATATACTTGAAATGCCCATGTTTAGTAAAAATGTTTTGTTGGGGATGAAAACGCCTATGCCTAGTGATATAAATTATATGACTTATCATCTTGAACATTATGAAGGGTATTATTATACAGCACCAATTACGCATGATACAATTAATTGTTTTGTAATGTTGGTGCCATATCCTAGAGAATTAATTTTATGGAGAGGACTTAAAAATCATTTAAGTGATTTTACATTTAATATGTTTGGGCAATATGGTGAAGATGGGGCTGTGAAACATTGGTTGATGCCGAAAGCAATGAAAGATTCAGCTTTTATATGGAATGTCAAACCACATGGAGGCGGGGGTTTTGTTAGTCGCCAAGCATTGGCTTGTGGAAGGCCAAATATAATAAGAAAAAAATATTGTTCAATGTATCATAGTGATCTTTTTGATTTGTATAAAGATGGAGTTAATTGTATAGATTTGGATGCGAGAAGTTTGGAAGAAAGTGCCGAATTGATAAGGAAATGGTCTGATCCTTCTGAACATGTTATGAGGTGTAAACTAATAGCAGATATGTTCAAAGAGGATGTAAATTTTAGTGAAGAAGCAAAGAGAATTGAGAAATGGATAAGTGAAATTGAAGAAAATGAAGTTTCATCGTTAGTAGTTACTAAGGATCAAAATGAAGAAAAAATTGTACGTTTTTTTAATGAAGAATTAAAAAGATTTCCAAGACCACACGAATTAAAAATTTATACTGATTCATTACTTTGCGGGGAAAAGGAAGAAATTATAAGGAAGGGTATACGCGGTAGAGATAATGGGAGGATTTGTCATGAATGAGAAACGGGCTTTTATAACAGGTATATCAGGTCAGGATGGTAGTTTTCTTGCGGAGTTTCTTCTAGAAAAAGGATACAAGGTTTTTGGGTTGGTTAGAAGAATGAGTAATCCAAGTTTCCCATTGATAGATCATTTGTTGGATAAAGTTACTTTGATAGATGGTGATATGACCGATAGTCATTCTATTTATAAAGCATTGAATGAAGCCATGCCTCATGAGATATATAATTTGGCAGCTCAGAGTTTTGTGGGAACAAGTTGGAAACAGCCCGAATTAACTGCGAATGTGAATGGTTTGGGAGTGGCTCGTTTGCTTGAGAACGTCCGAAATATTTGTCCATCGGCTAAGGTATTTCAGGCTTCTACGAGTGAGTTGTATGGTAATACTACTGTGATGCCTCAGCATGAGTGTACACCATTCCAGCCTAGAAGCCCTTATGGAATATCTAAGCTCTATGCTTATTGGATGGTTGTAAATTATAGAGAGAGCTATAATATGTTTTGTTGCAATGGTATCACTTTTAACCATGAAAGTGAAAGAAGAGGAATAGAGTTTGTAACTCGAAAGATAACTCATGGTGTGGCTGAAATTGTGGCGCGAAAACGAAATAAAATATTATTGGGAAATACCCAGGCTAAAAGAGATTGGGGGTATTCTAAGGATTATGTTGAGGCGTTCTGGTTGATGTTGCAGCAGGACGAACCCGTTGATTACGTAGTGGCCACAGGTGAACAACATAGTGTTCAAGATTTCATTGATGAGGCGTTCAAACAAGCGGGATTTGATAAAGAGGATGTGGCTTACCACATTGGAATTGATGAGAGGTATTACAGACCCGCAGATGTGAATTATTTGTTGGGGGATCCTTCAAAGATAGAGAGGGGGTTGGGGTGGAAAGCAAAGACGAAATTTTCGGAGCTGGTAAAGATAATGGTTGATAGTGATTTGAAGTTAATGGGGGTGAATAAATGAAAATATTGGTTACGGGTGCCGACGGTATGGTAGGAAGTAATTTAGTAAATAAATTATCAAAAAAATATGAAGTAATTGCTTTGGATTATCTTAAAGATCCAACTAAGTTAAATTTTTCCGGGGTCGAATTTATAAATCAGGATTTGTCCGATTTCGATTTGAAATTTCCAGAAGTAGACGTAATAGTGCATCTTGCGGCAATTACTATTGAACGGATAAGTGAAAATCCGAAACATGAAATTATCAATCAGGCGGCAACTCTTAATGTTTTACAACAGGCAAAAATACAGAAAGCAAAATTAATATGGGCGTCTTCTTGCAGCGTTTATGGCAATGGGTTGAATATAAGGGAAGATTCTCCGTATAATCCTCTGTCTCTATATTCTGTGGGAAAGATAAACGATGAATCTTTTGCCAAATATTATGCCTACAACTATGGAGTAGACATAACAATGTTACGATATAGTAACTGCTATTGCGATTTGACGGAGATCGATAATAAGGTTTATCCGGGTAAAAAGGGCGTTGTTAGGATATTCTTGGAAAGTATAGCGAAGAATAAACCGGTGCCTTTGATATCAGGACAAATCAGAGATTTTACGTTTATAGACGATGTTATCGACGCGACTGAAAGATTACTGTTTTTGCATGGGTTCAATATATTTAATATCGCTACAGGAGTGGGAACGGAAATTGATCAATTACCCATAATAATGGGAGCAATCTTGGGACGAAAAATAAAAGTTGAGATGAAAAAGGGGAGGGAGATCGACAACATTTTTAAACGCAGTCTCAACGTTGAAAAGGTCTCTCAATATTGGAAAGCGAAATGGCAATTATATGAGGGAATAAAAGAGTTTATAAAAAGGCTGAGGGACAAAGATGAAAGTATGTTTGATTAATCCTAGTGACACAAATGATGAGGATCCGTGTTGGGACGAGCCGTTGGGTCTTTTATATTTGGGCACTGTGTTGAATAATAGTGGTATAGAGGTTGAAATAATAGACATGAATTTCCATTACAATTTTGCCATTTTGTCGTCTAAATATGATGTTGATTATTTTGGTATTTATTGTTCGAGCGCGACATTGAGTTCGGTCTTGAAAATAAATAAATACTTGCGTGATCGTTATCCAAATGCGATACACATAGTTGGGGGTCCGCATGCTACATGTGTTCCACAATCATTAACGGCTGTGTTTGATAAAGTGGTGGTTGGAGAAGGTGAAGAGGCGATATTAAAAATTATTGGAGGGTGTACAGAAGAAGTAGTATCTTGTGGCGATGTTGATAATATTGATGATATACTCATACCTGATCGTGATTTATTAAGAGGATATCAATATAATAGAAAAATAGATGGAGTGGATTCGTGGGGTATAATTACGTCGCGGGGTTGTCCTTTTAATTGTGCGTTTTGTAGTAAAGTTTGGGGGAAACATGTGCGTTTTCGAAGTCCTGAGAATGTTCTTGAGGAAGTTTCTTTGTACGTAAAAAAGTATGGAATAAAGGCAATCTGGGTACGGGATGATACATTTACACTTGATAAGAAACGGATGTTAAAGATCATTGAAGGGTTTAAGGAATTGGGTGTGACATGGAGATGTTTAACACGGGTGGATAGGGTGGACGAAGATATTTTGAATAGTATGGCTGATTCGGGATGTAAAGAGATTGTTTATGGTATAGAATCGGGAAATGATGAAATATTGAAAAATTTGAGAAAGGGAACTACTGTTGAGCAGAACGCCAGAGCCATAGATTTGACTATGGGAGCCGGTATACATTGTAAAACGGCGGTTATAATTGGAAGCCCTGGAGAGACGTGGGACACCATTAATGACACGATAGAGCTTATAGATAAACACCGCCCCGATAGAGGAATAATATGTATGTTCAGTCCATTTCCTGGAAGCGCCGTTTGGGAACGACCTGAAGAGTTCGACCTTAAAGTTTTGACTGATGATTTGGATGAATACTGCACTGTTGGACCGGGTATGACAGGAAACGTCGTTGTTGAAACAAAACAGATGAGCAAAGACGATTTAAAAAAAGCTCATGGGCTTGTACTATCGAAATTCAAAGAGTGGGGTTTGGTATGAAAACATGTATATTTACGTATGATTTCCCTCATGAAAAGACTTATCAAGGGCTGTGCCGTATGGTATGTGAAGGAAAGATTCCTAGTCACATATTTGCTGCCCCCCGCGTAGAATTGACACATTATCAGTCGAAGATAAGAATTGCTCCACAGGGGTTGAAAACTCCATCTACCAAATTACTTGCAAAAAATTTTGATATACCGTACATTGTAGTGCCCCATAATTCAAAGGAATGTATTGAGATAGTTAGGCGGGAAAAAATAACGTTGGGTCTTGTTTTGGGCGCTCGGATAATGTCGAAGGAGTTGATAGATTCTTTTGAGATCGGTATTCTAAATCTTCACCCCGGATTGTTACCACTTAACCGTGGATTAGATGCCATAAAATGGGCGGTAATAAAGGATTGGGATCAAGGTGTTACAGCGCACTTGATTGATGGGCAAGTTGATCGCGGATTATTGATTTGTAAGAATAGACTATTAATTTACTCTGATGACAATTTATTGGACATTTATATTAGAATAATGAGACTTGAATATGATACATTGATATCTGCATTGGATATGATAGCTGGTGGAGTGGTAGGATATCCGGTTAAAGAGTATGGACCATACCACAATAGTATGCCTCCGGAGATTGAGAAAGACCTGATGGTTACATTTATGAATTACAAACTAAACCGAGCAATACAATGATAGATTCGCATATTCATTTAGGCTCATTTCGAGAATGGTATTTTTATAATGTTACATCTACAGTTGAGAGTATAAATAAACTTTTCAAGGATTTTGATGGCATTGTTATTACTACTACTGACGCGGTTGATAATAAAGGTGTTTTTAAAGCGTTGAAGTCAATAACGGTTCCACATAAATTTGCGGTATGGGCTACTCCATGTAACGAAACTGAGGTTAGATCATTTGAGTTCGATCAGATAAAGATACACCCGGCTTTTTCCAGAGTTTCTTTTTCTGATCCATTATACGATTATGCGTTGGAACTTGCCGAGGTACGAGATGTTCCTATAATGGTTCATACTGGGGGGATACCTTTAACCGATTATCATCATGTTATTGAAAGAGCCGAAGAGTATCCGAAGATCAACTTTATAATTGGTCATATGGGAGGACGGTTATATCAACATCAATGGAATTGTCCGATTGATGTTAAGTCTTATAAGAATATATATGTGGATACTACAATGAAAATTTTGGATTGGACTTTGGAGCATTGTGAGAGAACTATAGGTTCTGCACGGATGTTGTTTGGTTCGGATTATCCTATTATGCATCCTAATGTGGGCATTGAAGCTATACGATCTGCGAAATTGAATTTCGACGATATTGTTCATAATACTGCGGAGAAATTATTTTTGTTTTAAAGAGGTGTTGATATATCAGATATGGATCAGAGTTTATTGTTTCTTTTGGGCTTATTAATACTTATAGTGGGATTATCGTTAGTTGAATTAATAATGAGATTGTTTGGCAAAAAAGAAAAGGGGTTGAAAAAAATGAAAGTTGTGTTAGTAACCGGAGGATTTGATCCAGTTCATAAAGGGCATGTAAGGATGTTTAAAAAAGCCAAAGAAATTGCCGATGCTGGAATGGTTGTAGTTGGGTTGAATTCGGACGATTGGCTTATTAGGAAGAAGGGGAAAAAATTTATGGATTGGGAAGAACGCAAAGAGATAATTGAGGAAATGGAATCTATTGATAGGGTGATAAGTTTTGACGATTCGGACAATTCTTGTGTTGATGCTATAAGACAAGCTTATGATGAGTATGATGGTTTTAATAGTACACGTCTGATAGTGGCTAATGGCGGGGATAGGGATGAAGGAAATTTGCCTGAGTCAGAGATAAAATTTTGCGAAGAACATGGAATAGAGATGTTATGGGGTGTTGGTGGTGGGAAGATTCAGAGTTCTTCGGATCTTATTAAGAGGTGGGAAGATGAGTAGTGAGAGATATTTATTTAGTTCGGAGTCAGTAACGGAAGGACACCCGGATAAGATGGCAGATCGGATATCCGACGCTATTTTGGATGCGATAATGGAAAAGGATAAGAAATGCAGAGTAGCCTGTGAAACTTTAGTGAACACCGGGATGGTGGTAGTGGCTGGTGAAATAACCACGAGTGCATACGTTTCTATTCCAGATATAGTTCGCAGAGTGGTTAAGGATATCGGTTATACCGATCCAAAGATGGGATTCGACTATGAATCATGTGCCGTGCTTACTTCTATTGATCCTCAATGCCCTGATATTGCTATGGGTGTAGATGATGATAAGGGGTTGCATAAGGAACAGGGAGCCGGTGATCAGGGTTTGATGTTTGGTTATGCAACATCTGAGACAGATGAGTTCATGCCACTGCCTATTATGCTTGCTCATAAACTTTGTAGAAGATTGGACGACTTAAGAAAGGCTGGATCGACGCCATATCTTAGGCCTGATGGGAAAAGCGAGGTTGTGGTGGAGTATAATAAAGATGGCGTACCGATGCGTGTTCATACCGTAGTGATCGCGGCTCAGCATAAGCCAGTAGGTGAGCGTGCTTTGAAAGCGATAAAGGAAGATATCCGAGAGTCTGTGATAAATTATGTAATACCTTCAAATCTGATAGATGATGAGACGGTCATACATATCAACGCTACTGGAAAGTTTGTAAGGGGGGGTCCTGCTGCGGACTGTGGGCTTACAGGACGAAAGATAATAGTGGACACTTACGGTGGCATGGGACGGCATGGAGGTGGGTGTTTCTCTGGAAAGGATCCCAGCAAGGTAGACCGTTCTGCCTCTTATATGGCGCGTTATATCGCCAAGAGTATTGTTGTAGGGGGTCTTGCTGACCGGTGTGAGGTGCAATTGGCGTATGTAATTGGGGTTGCAAATCCTGTTTCGGTTTATGTGAATACTTTTGGCACGGGATCGATACCAGACGCATTATTGGCTAATGGTGTTCGTAGGATATTTCCATTGACACCTCGAGGAATAATAGAACATCTGAATCTACTTCGACCAATTTATGAGAAAACTGCGACCTATGGTCACTTTGGACGATCTGGTTTTCCTTGGGAAAAAACTGATATGGTGGGGAAGTTGCGATGTTGACAGGAATAGGATCACTGCCGTTTGTGGAAGTGAAAACGGCTATAGATTATTCTTTGAAGCATGATATCCCATTCTTGCCAGAGCTTCCTTTTAAGGGAGAAGCTATGTTGGATTACATAAAGAATCCTGGGAAACTGAGTTGCCTTGAAGAGTTTAAAAAACATCAATTTAACGTTGTAAAAGTTCAGAGTATCGGACCGGCGACACTGATATTGAGTGGGTATTCGGAGGATGAGGCGATTTCCAGGATTTATGATCACGTATCAAAGATTTTGGATGGGCTCGATGCCGGGGAGATAATATTATTCTTAGACGAACCGGCTTTGGGTCAGGCACTTTTTGATTTTGGCGGTTTGTGGCAGGCGATATTTAGTTCGTTTGATGTGACTTCGGGTGTTCACACTTGTGGAAACGCTGATTGGGATAGAATTTTTGAAACAGATATAGAGATATTGAGTTTTGATGCATCTCAGTATAATCCTACTCTATATCCAAAATACAGAAGTGGGAAGCGTATAGCTTGGGGTGTAAAGAACCTGGAAGATGTAAAGGATTTTGTAGAGGGGGATCTAATAACACCCCTCTGTGGGTTGGGTGGAAAGAATCAGGGATATATTACTGTGGAACGTATTTTTGAACGATTGGAAATGATAAAGGAGAGGATTATAAATGCTGGGTGATGTAAACGAAGGATCTGATGCCGAGAAAGGAAAACAATCTATATTATGGGCGTATAATGAAATGCCTGTATTAAAAATAATTAGAGAACGGTTTAAGAAAGAAAAACCGTTGATGGGAATAAAAATAGCGGGTTGTCTTCATATTACTACTGAGACTGCTAATTTGGCTATTACGTTAAAAGAGGGCGGGGCTGAAGTGGCTATGTGTGCTTCGAACCCGCTGTCTACACAGGATGAAGTGGCACATTCGTTGATAAAGGATTATGGAATAAGTATATTCGCTATCCACGGAGAAGATGATGAGACGTATTATAAACACATTCATCAAACATTGGATTTTGGACCGCATATAACAATGGATGATGGAGGGGATTTGGTATCCACTCTACATAAGGATCGGGAATCATTGTTAAGCCTTGTTGTTGCCGGTACGGAAGAGACCACTACGGGTGTGCACAGATTGAATAGTATGGAAAAGGCAGGGGCGTTGAGGTATCCTGTAATAGCTGTGAACAATGCTTATACAAAACATTTGTTTGACAACCGGTATGGTACAGGACAGAGCACCATAGATGGTATAATCAGAGCGACCAACATACTCCTTGCTGGTAAACAGTTTGTGGTGGCCGGATATGGATGGTGTGGTAGAGGTGTAGCTATGAGGGCGCGTGGGATGGGGGCTCATGTCACAGTGACCGAAGTGGATCCTATAAGGGCTCTTGAGGCAATTATGGATGGGTTTAGTGTTTCAACCATGGACTGGGTTGTGGAGAGCGGAGACATCTTCGTTACTACGACGGGGAATACATCAGTTATTTGTAGAAAGCATTTCCAGTCAATGAAAGATGGTGCAATCGTTGCCAATTCGGGGCATTTCAACGTGGAAATAGATGTTGAATCCCTGAAATCCATGAGTATTCAACGGATCGATGTTCGTCAAAACGTTGAGGAATTTACATTGAGGACGCTGAGGGGAGGAAAAAAGATATACCTTCTGAGTAATGGTCGTTTAGTCAACCTTTCTGCTGCGGAGGGACATCCTGCGTCGGTTATGGATATGTCGTTTGCGAATCAGTCTTTATGCGCTGAGTATATAGTAGAAAATAAAGGGAATTTGGATGTGGGGGTTCATAATGTGCCCGAGGAATTAGATAGAAGGGTTGCGGAGTTGAAGCTGAGCACAATGGGCATAAAGATCGATGAACTTACTGAAGAGCAGGAGAAATATATGAATGAATGGAGAGTCGGAACCTAAACCTTTGTTTATTATGATGGTGGGGATACCAGGTTCTGGGAAATCGCAGATTTGTGAAGAATATGCGAACCAAGGGAAAATTATAATTTGTCCCGATGAACTCAGAAAATCTAATGGCGGTGTCGATTTTCATGAATCCGATGAGTTGGTGTGGTTAACGGCGAAGATTGACGTTGTTAAATATTTAAATTTGGGTTATGATGTAGTTCTTGATGCTACTAATACAATATCAGAAAGACGGGTAAACTTCATACAAGGCCTGCCTCGATGCCAGTTGATGGCAAGAGTCGTTGAATGTGAGCCCATGATGGCGATTGCACGGATTTTGTTTGATCTATTGACGGGCAAAGACAGGAGCTCCGTTCCACCTGATGTTGTAATGCGTTATTATAAGAATATGGGAAAAGTCAGACACGAACTGATGGATGAGGGGTTTGAGGAGATGCGTTAATGAATGCTACAATGGGGGTCATTATTTGACGAATATATTAGTTTTTACACCTTATAGGGTGGGCAGTACTACTTTATGTAATTTATTGGCTTCGAATTTTGATTTCAAAGTTATTTGGGAAGATCCACGACGTTTGGATACGATAAGATTTTATTCCTGTAGCGAACGAGGTTTAGTGGTAAAAGGACATACACAAATTAAGTTAATATTTGATGAAGGAATAATATTTGATTATTTATTGATTGTTATCCGCGATCCATATTCGATGTATCCTAGTTGCTATTTTAAGGACATCACGAATCGGAATTATTCGTATTATTATGGAAATATGGAAGATGTTATTAAAGCGCCGATGGAGCATCTAATAGAACACTTTTTAACATTTAAGTGGGATGAAATTATTATTGCGAATTATGAGTTTTATTTTTCTCAGATTAAAGAGCATATGGGTATCGATTTGTGGAAATCGGGTTTTGATAAGGAGAGGGGATTTCAGTTTTATGGATCGGAAAGTGGGTTGGACAGAGTTGGTGTTATTCATATAAATAAGTTAAATGACGGTAGTGCGGTGACAAGTTTTTTTGAGACTATGAATCTGTATAATAATAAGTTGTTGTTAAGGAATGATAATTCTGCCAAAGATAAATTCTATTATGAAAAATACAAGAATTTTCTGAATCAACTACCCAAATCTTATTTTGAGAGATATAAGTTTGCAAACGATAAAGTGCTCGAACATTTCGGAAGTGAAATTGAACGAAACATTTAAGTGTTCACTAAGCATATCCTTATCCATGGACGATAACAGGGAAGTGGGGTTTTGGGAGTTTAACAAAAAGGGTTTATTTACCAATATGCTCCAAATAGAGGACCATTTGAGCCGATTGGATGATGCTGATAATTCTCTTGGTCATAGTCAGTGTGTTGGAAAACATGGGTATTTTATGTTGGGAGAGCTCACTGAAGGGATACATCATGCTTTGAAAGTTGAACCTGATAAGGTACCTCTTTTAAAGGATATACGTGGAGATATGACCGATCTTCTTGATAATTTGCCTAATCGTAGTGTAGAAGATAATATGATAATAGCTCGTGCTATACGTAAGAAAATTGAAAAGCTTGATGATAAGTTCAATACCGCTTATTGTAAGGCTTGTTCGATTAAGTCTTCGGAACCTTCACTTTATGGAGTTTTACCTCCTGTAGATGTTCGTAGGAAAGAAGAAGAAGCGTATATAGCGGCTACTATGACTCCACCTGATGATACTCAAAGTGGTCCGCCATTACTTCCTGCGCCACCAGCTTTACCCGACCCTTCTGAGTTGGCTCCTCAATTTGATGGACCTTTTTTAGTTCCTGGATTTATGATAAAGAAGAGTGGTGAAAATGGTTGATCCCAATCTTACTCCACAACAGTTGCAAGGCGTGAGAAAGCGCAGAGGTATAAAAGCGGAAGCGTTAGTTTTGAATATTTTGGCTACGAATGGATATGAGATTTTGGATTACCGGGGGCCGGTTGCTTTAGAAGGGCCGGATATTTTGATAAGGCATCCTACAAAAGGAGATTATGAGATTGAAGTTAAGAGTGCTGCAATGAAGGAGAAAAGGGGGCCGGGATTGGGTTATAGAGTGGGCAGATTTAATATTGATAGAGCAAAGGATCTCATTGAGGATATTGATTGTTTTATTACTGTACGAACAAATGGTGAAACTCCCGATGTAGATGTACGAGGCGGGGATTGTGTTCGTGATATTTTTCAAAGTCGTATTTCAAGTGGCAAACTTCATCCCTCAAATTTTAAGGCGTTGAAATGTTTTTGTGATTTAACATTAACTTTGCCTGAAGATATATGTTCGATGGACGAGGAAGCTTTTGATGTGTGGTATGAACGTCGTGTGAAGGAGGGGCTCACACCAATTACGAAGGATGAGTGGCGGGATTGTAGTAATAGCTAAAAAAAGCTATTTTGTGCTGGTAAAACTGAGTTCACTATATGATTTGCGCTTTTTATGATCTCGGCAAGGGACAGCGGGGTCATCATTCGTAATTGTTCATGGATCGTCCACCGGTTGAATTGGATTTCATCGGCGAGGAACCACCCATAGAGTATTATCATGTTGATCCAGTCGTCGTATTCCATGAAATCTTGTTTGCGGTCTATATCGACTATTTTTGGGAGTAGCATGAGGTTGGTGGCGACGGACGGACCCTTTTCTACTTCTTCGAGTACCTTGATATGATATCTACGCAATTTATAAACTCGTTCATGTTGTGGAAGTTTGAGGTAACCCGATTCATCGAGGTAATCCTCGGTCTCTTTTATGTACTTCTGTCTCCATACTTTTATTGCGGAGACGAAGTCTTTTTTAAGAGCATCGGCGTCTTCCCCCGATAATAGGAATTCGTCTTTTTTTTCTCTGACTCTGGGATGTTGGAGTATGAGGAATATCGCATTGATTACATCATGTATGGTGTTGACGGTACCGTTGTTTACAACTTCTTCGAGCCAGGTTAGAATTCGTTGATTTATATAAACGATTTGAGTTTTTGGAGGATGGCTAAGGTCTTTTATTACTTCCTCGGCATAATTCATGTACCGTTTTTCTTTTTGTTTTTCTGTGGTGTTGCTGCGTTTGATGGCTTCTTGTCGTAAAGCCTCTTGGATAATTCGCTGTTGTTCCTGGCTGTGTTCTTTTATACCGAGAAACTTGTCGATTTCACTTATATCGGCATATCGATATTTTTTAATTTTTTTTCCAATAAGTTCACCGTCATCGATGTATTTTCGTATTGTTTTTGGATGCAGACCTGTATATGCTGCTATTTCTGAAATTTTCAGTAGTACCATTTGTTCACCTTACCAAAACTTGCCATTTGTTGCTAAATGTTATACTTTGGTATCTATTTAAGTGTTTCTGAGCTAGTAATGTTTTTATGACGGTGTGTGTCATACACCATTCTCCGGCTACCTCTTTATCGATGAGCTTTTCTTTGACTAGAGCATTGAGAATGACGCCCTTTACTTTATCGAAACTTTGTTCCATTTGTTCTTTGGTTCTTGTGTATAATTCCATTTTTTCACCTCTTCCATTCGGATAATTTATTTTCTCTCATTCGTTCGGAGGTCCAGTGGGCATCCTCACAGAACTGGTCGAGAAATTCTTGTGCCACGTATTTTGCGTTAGTTCTCCACGCTATAGTTTTTTTGGTTCCTTTCACTCTTCCGTATTTGGAGTTGTGTATCCGTTTTATAACGCAACCTTCTCTAAATACTTCTCCGTCTGGGAAGCGGTGATATTGTATTCCTTTTATTCTGGGGTGTAAGATTAAGTTTCTTTCTTCTTTGGTGAAGTTCATACCGTGGATATATGCCGTGGAACAAAACCTCGATTTTTGTCTGTCTACCATCCTTGGTATTAGTTCCTTTGTGAAATGACCTCTATTTATTATGGGAGGTTGATGGAATCCTAATTTGTTTAGGAATTTTGTTTTCTCGTCATAATCCATGAATCGTTGTTGCTTCTGAACCCAGACATCGAAGGTGATGAACCAGTCAGGTAAGTTGTCGTAGGGGATGTTGTGTTGTACCCTCATCCATTCGCCGAAGACCAGGTACCCCTGTAGTTTCTCTATCTTCTTGATATTCTGCCATATCCAGGACCACACCCCGTAGTAGGCCTTTCTCTTGATGTGCTGGCGCGATTTGGATACCCTCCCCATCACAACCATTGCATTCGGTTGCTTCTTCGGGTTTGTCTTCTTCGGGTTTGTAACCTACACGATTGCCTTTGGGTTTTTTTAACATCTTTTTGGTCCCAGCGCATTTGGTGCAGGTGACTTCTATGGTACCGAGTTTCCGATTTATTATATGTCCTTCTATTCCTTTTTTCATGGGTGATCACCTTTTTTTGTTTCAGTGTATTGTCCTGAACTACGATTTTCTTCTTGTTTACGTCGTTCGCCTGATGGCCATTGGTGTGGACCTGTATGTCCTTTAATTCGGGTGCACATGTAGGGGGCATGTTCATTAGCTATAGTTTTACCGGCGAAACGTTCTCCGCATTGGTTATTTTCATTTGCTTCTTCGAAAATTTTTTGTTTGGACACGGGTGTCAACCTTCATTTTAATTTTTTATTCAAATATTCGTAAGCCTGTTTCGACTAATCTTAAAACCTTGAGCTGTTCCTTATTAAATTTTATGTTTCGAATATAGTCCCATCCACCATATTTATCAAGAAGTGCTTCTATTTCTTCTTGGGAGTATTCTTCTGCCAATGCCAACTCTCGAAACCCTGGGCGTTCCTGTGTAGATTATTTCTTCTTTCATGAGTGTTCACTTTCCGTATTTTATTGCTGTTCTTCCACATATTTCGCATTTTAGTTTTTTGACTTCGCCGAACAGGGGATCATAGTGGCTGTCTATCAATACCATGGGTCCCATACATCGGTTACAGAGGTACATAGGTGTTCACTTTTTTTTCTTTTGTTTCTTCAAGGTACGGGGTACAACGAGTTTCAGGTGTACCATATTTATTCGATCGTAACCGGAATCCCAATGACCGCCTCCAAATCTTGCGTTCATTTCTTCGACTCTCATTTCAGTTCTGTCTTCGAAGTCTTTGACTTGTTTTAGGATCTTGGCTTCGAGAGCCTTTCTTTCTTTGTCTATTTCTTCGGGGTTCATGATTTTCGCCTTTTCTTTATGCGTATTTCCCAGTTGTCAATGGCCGTTACCATTTTTCTCCAGTTGCCTGAAACATCAAACCATTGAACCGCGATGTAGGGAAAATAAACTAATGGGATTATTAGTGCTACGCCTACAGACCAATGTAAATTTTGGAAGACGGCTTTGAGTAGAAATCCAGCCCCGATTAAATATCCAACTGGCAATACAATATGCATACCTATGAATGTTATGCCTGTGGCCCAGAATAAAATAATTTCTATTTCGGCAAATTTCGGATAAAAATTGATTTTCTTTTCTTTCATTGGTGTTCACCTTTTAGAAGGGAGATATTTCCTTTCTGTATTTTTTCAATAAGCGTTTTTGTTCGAAATCCATGGTATATTTTCTCAGGCCAAAACAGTAGTGGTTTACTTGTAATGGGTAGAATAGGTCATCAGCATCGTCTAGCGGTTCGAGGTTGAGTAGTTCTCTACATGCTGGACATGTTACCCGTTCTTTGTGTGGTGTCGCTTGAACCCATTTATTTTGGCAGAGTATTTTGATTGGCATATTACCAACCTTTGTCTTCGAATTTCTTATCTATCATGTCTTGTCGATATTTACCATAGTGATCTAAAGTTTTGAGTGAACAATTCAATATTTGTCGAACTTCATTGGGAGTAAAACCGTCTTCCAAGAGCCGTATTGCAAGAGTGTGTCTGAATGTCATTGGAGATAATTTTGGAAATCCTGTGATGATGCCAACGGTTTTTATTATTTGATTATAATATTGTCTCCATGTAGGGCGTGGTGTTTTGAGATATTCTTCGATGAAAGGTTTTAAACGTTCGGATATGATGATTTTTGTGTATGCTTGTTTTCCTTTCTTTTTTGGACGGTTCCACACAAGATGTTTGCCGTCGATGCGAAGTTTATAGGTTTCATTGCAAAGAACTGAAATATGCATGCCTGTTTCGCCTAATAGTGCTATGGTTCTGTAAGTGAAATCATCAATGTCTTTTGCACCTTTTAAAATTTTTTCGTATTCTTTCATAGTAAGGGGTTCTTTTTCGACAGACATTTAGTGACCTCACTTTTGTAATTACAATCTATCACTTTTGTTACTTAGGAATAGAAATGGGGTTTTTGTTATATATAACTTTTGTAATAACTGACATTAGGAATAAATGTGTATTTTGTAATAACAGTTATTTCAAAATGTGTTTGCTACTAATTTAAGAGATTAGTAGGAGATTAGTAGGACGACAAATTCGCAATAACAACCGTTCTCTATATATATGATATATTATATTATATAGGGTGGTGTTTCAAGATGTCGAATGGATGTTTAACTAGAGATGATAAAAAACTTTTAGTGAGTATTGTGCTCCATTTGCAAGACAGTCAAGAATTATATAGCGGTAAATATGAGGGACATGGTATAGTATGCCCCAAGGGAGAGTCCGGTGAACAGTGTAGGGTTGAAAAAGAAAAGTGGAGAGATGGACTTAGGCATTTGGCTTCTGTGATTGAAGATGATATACCTATCTGTCAGTTGTGAAGTTTAGTTGAAGATGAGAGGTGTTCATTGATGGATCCGTTTCATAGTTTCGTCGGCGAGTATATGGTAGCTGATGCCAAATGGTATAACACTATGAATCGGAAGTTTGGAGGTCCTATACCTGAGTCTGTCGGAAAGGCATTGAAGCAGAGATTTGCAGAGGGGCAGGAATTAACACCGGAAGAACGAGAATATGTTTACGCTATGATAGATGGTGATGAGATTTGGTTAGAAGAATATCTCCAAGCTCTTGCAAACTATTTTCCGTTGTTCCATCCGTTCATGGTTTTTGCGACGGAACCCCAAAGAATAGTATCACAGATAATGCTTAATGAGTTGAGAGGTGTTCACTAATGGAAAAATGTAAGACCTGTGGGGGGGATGGTTATATCTTCGTAGGTGGATGTTGTGTAGGACCGAGGACGGCGCCATGTCCGGATTGTACGTGAGGTGATTGTCAATGAGTCAGACAAAAGAAGAGCAGCAAGAGAGATTCCACGGACTCCTGAATAATGTGGTCAAAAAGATTGAGAATGAATTTACAAAAAATGTACCACGAAAGATAGTGACTCCATGTGCGCGGGGCGCAATAGATTTATTTGAAAAGGATATTGAAAAGTGGTATGATGAATCAGCAGATTATTTTGCTAATAACGTCAGGTTTTTTATGGAGGATTGTACCAAACAGGCAATTATTAATATTGAGCATGAACGTGGCAGGTGTGTTGATTTATTGGCTTTAGTAAATAATTCAGCCGCAGAGTTGGAATCTCAAGCAGAAGGGTTAAATAAGTTGTCTAGCGATGTGAATTTTTCAAAAATGTTACAGGCAACGAAATGTGAAGTGGTAGATACGAGAAAGAAGTGAGGTGTTCACTAATGACTACAGCATGTCAGATAGAGCTCTTGGAGTTGGGGGTCAAGTTGGGAGAGTTCTTGGCTCACTTGGACGAGATATCCGACATCGAAACTAGGGGAGAAAGAAGTCAGGGATTGGGAATCGGTACATTGGGGAGCGATGATAAAAAATTTCATTTTCGAATGATACAGAACAAGAGCATTGCTTTGCGTAGTTTGGAAAGATCGATGATAACGGCTAAGAAAGAATGTAAGGATATTGATTTTTCTTCGTTGGATTGGGGAATGGATGAGATAAAGGCGATAATACAGAGTGGGGAGCTGGATGAGGCTGGGGAAGCTGGTTGGAACCGGTTACGTGAGTTCATAGGTAAGTTAGAGGATGATATCGGAGGACGTGATTAGATGCCAATACCAAAGGATAGCGATGTAAAAGCGGAAAGCAAGTTGATTTACGAAGCGCCACACAGTATGTATGACGAGGATATCCAGAAGAATATCAAAGAGGTATTGGATTTGTTGGATTTGCCATGTTCAGCGAAAACAAAGAAGGGTGAAATTGCAATTGAGTGTGGTTCACATGTGGATAGTTTCGAGGATGCGGAGGCTCAATTGTATATGGCAAAGGACATCGCAACTACTATTATTGTTATACGTCAGTTCCAGGATCGAACAGTTGGGACGTAATAATTATTGGTAGGGTGTCGATATATGTGCCTCAAATAATATAAATGATTATAACCCCTAATATAATCATGAGCTGGCCGAACATGAAAGTAAAGAGGCGGAGGCGTAAGCGCGATACATTTGAGCTATTGCAAAAAGTATTAAAGAAGATGGGAATGCTTGACTTGATGAAAAAGGGGTGAGTGAGGGGGTGTTTATGATGAGAACTCTGAGGCGAATTCTCATTGATAATATATGGACGGAGTCTCTTTATACTATATATGATATATTATATAGGGGGGAGATCCATTGAGTAATAAAGGTAAGGATAAGAAGAAAGGCATTCTTTCGTTTTCAGAGAATCCGGTTTCCAGTTTTTATAAATGGTTTATTTATATGGCGCTTATAATTGTTTGTGTGCCTTTGGTTGGAGGGACGATTAAGGGTTTTCTGCCGAAAACGGATGTGACTAATTTATTAGGATCCACATCAGGTCTTACTGAGTTGATGGGTGTAGCCTTGGGTTTTATTCTTAAGGGGGTTTCGGACTTTCTTGCTAGAAATGAAACTATTATAAAGATGGAGGCTATCATTAGTCGTCAAGAACGAGAAATAATTCGTTTGAGCAATGAGGTGCGGAGAATGGCTAATAGAAAGAAAAGATAGAATTTAAGGCGCACCGGGCAATGATTTGGTCATCGCGCTCATTTTGGTACGTTTACCCTCTTCGTCGGTTATCTGAATTACTACTCGAGTATACATAACATCTCCCATTTGAGGAACCCCTGCTGTTATTGAAGGTGGAGTGCTATACCAAAATTCAATTTCGCGCATTCCTCCTGGTGGTATGACTTCGATTCGTGGAGGTGCTATCATGGGATGTTCTCCGCCATAACTACATCGAGCGTTGCCTTTTATGTAGGTGACTTGGCACCAATCCTGATAAAATTCGATATGGAACGTCTTCGTCTTATTTGTACGGTTGAAAATGGTGAATTCGCCTTTGTCGTGCTGATCCATTTGACCGAGATAGGTCTGGGGTATAACGAGTTTACTGAAGGTAACTCCCTTTTCCATCTCATTGAAAGAAAGTTGGGGATGCCAGCCTGAATAGGTCATGAATGATGCCTGGTCGAAAAAAGTAGTTTCCCCACCGGAGAATATTGTTTTTAGAATGTGATGAGGCGTGAAGGGTTCTATTGCTGAGAGTATATTTGATAAGAGAGGGGTGAAGTCCGGTTCCATCTAAACACCAATAGGATATTGTTTTTGATTGGTATATATAGGTGTTCACTATTTTGTCGCAAAGATTAAGTAGAGTGGAGATTATATGGGATGTTAGGTGGTGTTTCCTATGGCTGAGATGAAGTGTTTGATGAGTTCTACTAAGAAAATTTTAAAGACTGCTCTTAAATCGGATATAGAGAATCTTCAGTCGAATGGATTGATGATCACTATGTTCGAATTAACGAACCCCGAGGATAAGAAGGATCAAAAAGAAATTGAGCAAGAATTAGAATCTATATATAATGATTTGGAAGAGGCTCTTGAGTTTGTTAAAAGTATTCCAGAATGTGGTGATTAGGAGTAAAAAAATGGTGTTTCGTATGTCTATACAATGTACTGAAGAACAGGACGAGATTATGTATCTTGTCAAAGAGTATTATGGTCTCATGAGCGCGGCTAATACTTTGGCTATGTCGGGTGCGCCTTCTTCGATGGTTGATTTCAATCGTGAACAAGCTGGGGAGACATGGGACACTATAAAAAATAGGATTGAAGAGTTGGTTGACTGTGAGTGCGATAAAAGAATGCAGAAACCTTTAATGGTTCGTGGACCGCCAGTTCCTTTACTTCCTCATGAGGTCGTAGAAGAAGCGATGGAAGATGTTGAAGAATCACGAGGTATAGATTTACCTGATTTGCCGTCTCTTCCGAAATTGAAGCGTGGTTTTTGGAAGGCTCCTTCGAAGAATTATAGAGATTATTCGTTTCGTTGGGGTCAGGCTCCTATGTTAAATTCCGCAATAGGCAAACTTGGTAGGAAAATACATGAGGAATGTAGAGGTAAAAATGGTACAGAGTTTAAAAGCTGCCGTTTGCGGG
>CEPZ01053452.1_pt1 | contig 28610 bp, 39 predicted proteins | sample 530461 | NCBI WGS metagenome assembly CEPZ01 (sample SAMEA2620106, study PRJEB7988) | marine metagenome | isolation source: saline water (ENVO:00002010), including
TGAGGTAAATAAAAAGTTAAAAATCAAATCTATTAAAAAAATTGGAACAAGAAAAACTTATAATATCACCATGAATTCCGATCAACATAACTATTTTATTTCAACAGGAAGTAATCGGAGTATTGTAACAAAAAACAGTCATTCGGCATGTTATGGAGTATTATCTTATCAGACCGCATATTTAAAGGCTCATTATCCAGACTTGTTCATGATGGCATACCTGAATGTTGAATGTAGAAATAAGAAATACGAAAAAGTAGAGCATCTTGAAAGGGAGGTGTCAAGAATGGGTATTGAGATCGGGAAAAGACATATCAACAAATGCGAATTAGATTACGAATTGGTAAAAACTGAGTTACCAAATGGGATTTCAATTTCAAGAATTACACCATCGATAATGTGTAAAGGCTTGGCAACCACAGCCGCCGAGAGTATTGTGAAAAATAAACCATATAAGAGCTTAGAGGATTTTGCTATAAGGACAGACTCTGCGTCTGTTGACTCAGAAGCGTTCTCTAGTCTTATGGCAGCTGGAATAATAAAACAAGATGAAAGTTCTTTGAATAAGTTTAATCAATTTAGATCTCATCTTAAAAAGGTAAGAAAAAAAGGATATCAGGGCATGGACCTGTTTGGATAAAACAATGGAAAGAATAGTAAGAAAGTCAATTACAAGAACAATTAATACTGCTCAATATGAAAATTTAATACTTACAGTATCCGTTGAGAAGTCACTTACTTCTAAGACAGAAAAGGATATGAAAAAAAAGATTGCGTCTTTGACGGAAGAATTAATAGAGGACTACAAAACTACAGAGGGCTCAGTCTTTGACGAATTAAATTTATCAAATAAGCCTGCGTACATAAAAAACGCATTAGACTCTAAATCAACCCTCAAAGATATGGATTTTAAAGAAATATTTGAGTGATAAATATGAGTAAAATAACAAATGAATCAATTAATGATATTTTTTCTATTCCAAGTGATATGTCTCACTTAAATACTGAAGATTCTCACGATCCGTCATACGCAGATGTTTCTAAGGACGTCGGAAGTAATAGTTTTCTAGAAGAAGTGAATAAAGTTCGCTCTACCATCAAGTCATCTACCGATAAAGAAGAACAGGAAGAAGAACAGGAAATGAGTGAAGAAAAAAAATCCAACAATACAGGCTGGACCTTTAATCCCCCGAAGGGAGAGGATGAGTTTTTTTCATTTTACGAAGAAAAGGAATCCGCCATCCGTGGCTGGCTACTTCCGTTTGGTGAGATTAATTTTCAAAAGATAACATCTGAGCTTAAGAAGGCAAGAGTAGATATGTCTTCATTAAATTACGGAGATCTTAAGGTTGTATTTTCGTTAATGAAAGAGATACAGCAGTGGAGAGATAGAGTTGCTCAGATGGCTATTCAGGTTAACTCTCAATACTATTCGTGGAAGAGGGCTGTGGATTTATTTACAGGACTATTGGCTCAATATAAATATGAGAAGCCAGCAGTTAAGCAGGATGGAGTCGTATATGCCCATATGGGAGATATGATTAAATATTATTCTCAGCTTGAGTCAACACACAGATCAATAGAGATGATATTAAAGAATTTAGACAATGCATTTGAGTGTCTGTCAAGACAGGTTACAATTTCAATGCCTGGAAAAGATCACGAAGATTTAGAAAAGAAGGCATCAAAAAAGACAGCAAATACAAATGTGAATAAAAACAACTACGATAGCTCAACGGATCTATCGGATTCTGATAAGAAGATCTTATCAGATTTAGATACTGTTTCTACTATAAAATCAGGTCAAAAAAATAAGACAGGAATTAAGACTGGTAAAGTAGAGTGGAACGCAAACTTTTAATAAGAGGATATAAAAATGAGTTTAGTTGACTGGACATCACAATCAAAGAAGACCGGCGGTGGTTCTTCAAAATTTTTAAAGCTTGAACCGAATAAGACATTTCGCATTCGACCCGTACATAAGCCCGTGGTTATGTGGAAGTATTTTGTTGAAAAGCCAGGTGGAGGTTTTGGACAGGCCATCACTGAAGACCCAGATCATTGCATTATAAATAAGAAGTACGGAGAAACTGCTCGTAAGAGATTTGCCGTTAACGTTATTGATAGAGAAGACGGTCAAATGAAGGTTCTTGAAGGACCAATTTCAATTCTTAGTCAAATTGGGATATGGGCTCAAGAGACGGATATTGATCCCGGATCAAATGATGGTGGAGAATTTGCAATAAAAGTCGAATGCCCTGGCTCTGATCGTAGAAAAACTAGATACGTTGTTCAGTACATTAAGCCAGCTCCTTTTACTGATGAAGAAAAAGAGATGATCAAAGAGAATATCGTCAAGCTTGAAACTATGTATAAGTCAGTTTCTCAGGACGAAATTGAAAATTCTCTTTATGGAAACAAAGACGAGGAGTCGTCTTCTGGTGGTTCAGCTTCTTCAGAGTCCGCACCGGTTGCTTCTGGACAATCAAGTCCGAAGGCTGAGTCTAACGGTGATGATTTTATGAATGATCTTGATTTTTGATAAGTGTAATCAATGGCTAAATCTAACAAAAAAAATACTATTGGTCTTAGTAACTTGAAGGGGTTCCAGCTTGGAGCCTCCTTCGAGCCAAAAGACCTCATACCAACAGGTCACGGTGTCTTGGACCACAATTTGGCAAGTGGCTTTACAGACTCTAGTGACAGTAAGTACAAGAATGGAGGATTTCCACTTGGGAAGCTCGTCTTACTGTACGGCAATGAAGGTTCTGGAAAGTCTTCTATAGCATATAGGACTGTTGGCTCTGCTCAGAGAATGGGTTACAGATGTGCGTGGATAGACAGTGAACACTCATTTTCAGATCAGCTTGCAGAGGTAAATGGAGTCGATAAAAGTTCTTTATTTTACAGTAATTTAATAGACGAGGAGAGTCCAGACAAAACAAATTCTGCAGAAGAGATAATGGATCTTATCGTTGACGTATGTAAATCTGGAGACATTAACGTTTTAGTTCTAGACTCTGTAGCTAATCTTGTACCTCAAAAAGTACTTGATCATGGAGCTGATAAGGAAACTGTTGCAGAATTATCTAGAGTTCTTAGTCGGAGTCTCCCAAAGATAATGAGTTATGCAGCAAAGAACGATGTTCTTTTGATTTTTATAACTCAGTTGAGGGAGAAGATCGGAGTCATGTTTGGAAATACAGATACATATAACGGAGGAAGGAGTCTTCGGCACAATGCTTCCGTGGTATTGAAGATAACTAAATTAGAAAGTAAGTCTCATAATATTTTTATGCAAGATGACAATGGAGATGAATCTATAATAGGGCGTTATAGTAGCGTAATTATAGAGAAGAACAGATTTGCTAAACCATGTTTTGAGTCACTGAGAATTCCAATCTATTTTGAATCATATTTTCCGGATGCTGCTGAAATAGCATTTGAGTACGGAAGAAAATGTAAGCTAATCTCAAAGCGATTAAGTGCATTTTCTTGGAATTCAAATAAGATTGAAGGAAAGGCTGCATTTATAGATATGCTAAATGGAAATAGCTCCTCTTTATATGATCTTATATGTCAAATTAAAGAGAAATCTGATGAGTCTGATTTAATTTTACCGGTTGAGCTGTTAAACTTCAATCCTGAAGAAAATAATAAAATTACAAGCTCATCGGACGATGAAGATGTTTTGGTTGAAGATATTTCGGCTGACATACAGTTATAACAGTGTCGAGAAGTAAGTTGTCACAAATAGAGAGAGATGAAATAGTGTCTCTAGCTTCAGATACTCTATTTGAGGACTCAAAGGATGCGAGCGATGCAAGGGATTATTTGTTTAATAGTAGGCGAATTAATAGGGATGTCGCCAAAACATTTGAGATAGGTTATGTGCCTATGAGAGCTGGACACAAGCTATCTGGTAGGATTATATTCCCCATTAAAGATATGGTTGGTAGAAATGTTGCACTAACAACAAGGTTGATTGTTGAGGGATCTGGATTAAGAAAACATTGGCATGAGAGTTTTTTAAAAAATAAATATATTTATGGCATACAAGAAAATTCACTTAACATATCAAAGAAAAAAAAAGTTATTATTGTTGAGGGGCAGTTTGATGCACTGTCTCTTTGTAGTGCAGGTATGCCGATTGCAGTTGCGATCCTTGGATCTGCAATCTCTATATACCAGTTAAGTAGAATTATTCAATTAACCAATGATATATTTTTATGTTTCGACAATGATGATGCCGGAAGAAAAGCTACATCTCAGGTATTCGCCCTCCTGAAGAAGTATCAATTGTGGAGACAGCGAGATTTGAATGTAATGAGTATATATACTCGTGGAGCAAAAGATCCAGACGAGTATATTTCCAAGTATGGAAAAGATGAATTTATTAATAAGCTAAAAGAAGCTAAGGAGAAATATGAGCTACGACGTAGAAAAGATGAACCTGGAAGTATTTTCGATTTCTAAATTATATGAATCGTACTTTCTTTTAACACAACAGAACGATAAGGAACGGAGTTACTCAGTATTTCATCCGTCTGCCTTTGGAAGATGCTTAAGGCGCATGCAGTATCAAAAATATGAGTCTAAGGGACTTATAGATACGCCAGTCCAGCATGTGGATCCGAGAATGATACGAATATGGGACACTGGACATTCCATGCACGATAGGTGGGCGAAGTACGCTGAGTCCATGGGTATACTTAGAGGAGTATGGAGGTGCGACGACCCATCCTGTAGGAAAATCCATGGGAAAAAAGACAAGCTAGGAATTTTCAAGCCAGACGAGTGCTCTTCTTGTGGTCACAAGTCGCTTTCTTATGATGAAATATCCGCAAAAGACGAAGAATTAAATTTTTATGGGCACGTAGATCAGGTTCTAGATTTTTCTAATTTTAATAGAGACGAGTTTGATAAATATGACATTCCATTTAAGTTTAGTCCATCTAATTTGCCTAAAAATCCAGTAATAGTGGATATGAAGACCATTAATAGCAATCAATGGAAGAAAATTAAAGATGATTGCCATTTTTATTATAGAGTACAGCTTGTTATATATTTACATGTACTTGATCTTCCTTATGGTCTAATAATTTATGAAAAGAAAGATGACTCTAACCTTAAAATATTTAGAATAGATAAAAATGAAAAAATGTGGGAATCAATAAAGAGGCAAGCCAAGCTAATGTTAGAAATGGTAGATAAAAAGATGCTTCCACCTCCGAGACCATTGGGCAAAAGGGACATGGAATGCAACTATTGCGAATATAAGGATATTTGTCATAACTCTAAAGTTTGGGACGCTCTGAATTTAGATGAATTAAGAAAAGAATTTTATGATTTTGATGGCTAATTTCCGATAAGGAACTAAGATGAGCAAAGAAGATAACATATTAAAAATTAGAGGAGGCACCGATACTGGTGACAGGGAAGACTCTAAGACTTATATTAAAAAAGTCGCGAGGGCGATACTTACTGTCATTAATAAGTATGGAGATGCAAGATTAAGGACAGTTGGAGCCCCTTCCGTAAATAATGCCGTCAAGGCTATAATTATCGCCAAGAACATGGCTTCAGATAGGGATGATATAGACCTCATCTTCACAGCATCCTTCGATGTCGTTGATTTTGATGGACATGAAAAAACAGCTATTATGTTTACTGTTTTTCCAGATGAATATGAAGAGGAAGAATAAAAGGAGATTAAAAATGCCTGCCGATACTGATCTAGGAAAGCTATTAGAAAAATTAATTGATACAGATGCCGAAATTTTTAATTTACAAGACGAAAAATCTAAGATAGATAGTTCATTAAAAGATCTAAAAAGTAAAAAAGAAAAGATTAGAGAATCCTTATTGTCAATCATGATGGTTGGCGAGATGTCAATATATACAGATAAAAAATATGGAGAAGTGAGCATAAGGAAGTCTCCAGAAAAGTATGTAGTTAAAGACGAAGACGCATTAATGGGCATATTAAAAGAATATGATCGTGTTGATGAGTTTTGCAAGACATCCGTAAAGATAGATAAAAAACTTCTTAATGGATTTTTAAAAGAACTGAGAAAATGCGACTCTATTCCTGAGTGTGTCGAAATTGAACCTGGAGCCGAGTCCGTGGTCTTTAAGCCACTGCTACCACAAGGCTCTAGCAAGAAGTCACCTGTGGAGTTAGGGAAGTCTGATAATGATAAAAGTTTTGCCATGGAAGAATGGGACTCTATTTAATGTATGGTATACCTGACTTTAATAGGTCTGACATCCAGGATAGGCTCAAGGGGGTTATTGAGGACTTAGAGGGGGCGTATGGAGATCTGCCAGATACGATTGGGTGTATGGAGAGTATATCCAGCAAGGACTCCTGTGAAGCCTGGTGTTGCAGAGAGCAGAACCCATCTGTGTGGTTTGTAGAGTTTTTAAATACATTAGAAAATTATATATTTAAAATGGACGTGGATGATTTTTCCTCTTTAATAAAACTCTGTCTTAAAAAGTATTTATTAATAGACAAAAGTAATGGGTGTGTATTTTGGAATGCAGACACAAGGAAATGCAAAACTCACACAACAAGACCTGTTAATTGTTATTTTTACGGAGTAACTCCAGACGAAGAATTTCAGCCAAGATATGAAAGACTAAAGGTTTTAAATAATAATGTGAAGCCTCAGTGTGATTTGATAAAGTTAAAAAATGGTAATAAGTTTTTAACAAAAAAAGAAATAGACTTTTCTTTTGATTCTATTAGGGAGTTAGAAAAAAAAATAGGAGTACCAGACCATTTTCTCAATGATAACCCAGGTGGCTCTTATAGGTCATTTCATGAGCATGCCTTAATATGGATTTTGGGAGAGAAGGAGATGTGTGATCTATCAATCGTTCGCTCGTCATATTCTATGATACAAAAAAAACAATTAATAAATAACATATGTGATTGTTTGAGGGAATCATTTAGTAATGTCAAATGATTCTCATAAAGTAAAGTGTATAGACATGTCCTATGATCAATCTTCTGACATGATAACTTGGGAGCTTCACTTTATAGAAAAAGATAAAACCCAAGTGTTTGCATATCCATCTAATGATATGAAAAAAGCCATAGGAATATCTCAAGATATAGACGGAGATGACTGGTCACTCTTTTGTAAAAATATGATTAATAAAGAATTTAATTTAGTACTACCGGTAGAGGAGGTTGAGGATGTCGAATGATGATAATTCAATTATTATTAGAATATTTGCATCTGATGGATGCAAGAGGTGTAAGATGTTCAAGGAGGAGTGCAAGAAGTTTTCTCTTCCCCACGTGGTGATGGATGCAAATACAGACGAGAATCAAGAGCTTTGTGATCAATATGATGTAAATCAATTACCCCACATACAGGTTGTAAGGCAGAATTCTGGCGATGTCCTAATAGAATATGCTGGATACATTAATCCAGTTTCCTTGTTGAGCGTTTTGCAGAAAAGAATGAATTCTAAAAAGTCAGCAAGAGTTAAAGTTCAAGAAATTGATAGTGAGAGCATTGAAAAGTCAGAAGGATGTATGGAATGCAAGAAGAAAAGAGACGCTAAGCGAAAGCTTAAGTGAAGGTCTATGAGTCTAAATAAAAATCAGCAAGAAGCTGTTTTACATAAAGATGGACCTTGTCTTATTGCTGCGTGCCCAGGTAGTGGAAAAACAAGAACTATAATAGAGAGGGTTAAGAGGCTCGTATCGTCTGAAGACGTATTTGGTAGAAATGTTCTTAATATTACATTCACAAATAAAGCGGCGAAAGAGATGAAAAAAAGACTCTCAGAAAGCAATGAGATTCATGGTCTTTCAGATGTCTCTTGTTCTACATTCCACTCTTTATCTTTAAGTGTTTTAAGAAAATTCGCACCTCTCATCGGCGCAGATGCAAATGTTACTATATTAGATACAGATTCAGTCATTAGTGTGATGTCTGGGCTAGAAGGGCAGAAAGATTATGATCAAAAAGAATTGCGAATGTTACACGGAGCCTATAGCGAGTATCGAGAGCAGTGCAATTTAGTGTCAAAGGTTCACGATCATTTTGATCAACAAGAGGCTGGGCTATTCTTATCACTAGAATCATACTTTGTATCCTCTAATAGCATTGACTTTAGCGGTATGTTATATCGATGTTGGGATCTACTTAACAACCACGATGAGGTTGTTGAATTTATGAACAACAGATTCTCTTACGTTCAGGTTGATGAGTTTCAGGATACAAACTTAATTCAACTTGAAATAATTAAGAAGATATGTCAACATAAAAATGTTGTTGCAGTAGGAGATCAGGATCAGGCGATATATGGCTGGCGCGGCGCTCGACCAGAAAACATGACAGATTTTTTAACGATTTTTGATCCGGTTAAAATTATTAATTTAAACATTAATTATAGATCTACACCAGAAATATTAAATGTCGCAAATAACTTAATGTCAAACGCTATTGGAAGAATTAATACCGACATTGAGGCATTTAGCGACAGCGGTAATGATGTTAAGTGCTCGTTTTGCGAGTCTAGGGACAAGGAATCTTATATTGTTGCAAGTCAAATTAGACAGTACATATCCATGGGATATAAGCCCAAAGATATGGCCATACTATATCGAACCAACTCCATGTCTCGTGGATTAGAAATAGCTCTTACAAGAGCGTGTATACCCTACATCGTTATAGGGGCATTTTCTTTTTATGATAGAGAAGAGGTGAGGGATGCGCTTTGTTATTTAAAGCTACTTTTTAATCCAAAGGATTGGGCAAGCTTTTCAAGGGCATGCAATAAGCCTAAGATCGGATTTGGACCAGCATCTATTAGTAAGCTTAAAAAGTTTTGTTCGGAGAATGGGTTAGATATATCTAATGTAGATTGTACTAAAATTGACTTTTTAAAACCATCGTGCGTTATATATATATCATTGTTACAAGAAAGGCTACTGAATAGATCTGATTATTCTAATTTCTCTGATTGGCTGATGTCCACTCTGGACAGTATGGGATATTATGACTTTTTATCAGATTTTAGAAGCGATAAATTTGATGAAAAAAGCGACAATTTAATTGAATTATTAAAATCTGCTTCTGCATTTTCTAAGTCAAATGCTGACGATTTATCGAGATATCTACAGCAGATTATGCTATTTACATCTTCTGATAAATCAACAAATGACAATGTCGTTTCTCTCATATCACTTCATAGCTCAAAGGGGCTTGAGTTTCCTGTAGTATTTTTAATTGGCGTCGATGAGGGTGTACTTCCACACAAACGAGCCGTAGAGTCGAGACCAGATGGGCTAGAGGAGGAAAGAAGGTTGTGCTATGTTGGTATGACTAGAGCTGAGAAAATACTGCATACCAGTTCTGTGGTTGGTATGTCTCAAGACGGAAGGTCACCGACAACTTTTCCAAGTAGATTTTTAATAGAGTCCGGAATAATAGATGAAGATCAATATAGCCAAATCGTATACGGAGATAATTGACAGCAAAAGAGGGTGTGTACCGGAACCGGGATTTGTTGTAGGCGCAGGTTCTAGTCTGTCATCTATTGACCTGTCAGAAGTGTTTGAATATTCAATATTTTCTGTTAATAGTAGTATTATTTTAATGCCATGGGAGTCTGGACCTGCAGATAGAAGATATTGGGTATCAAATGACGCCCTATGTATGGGGTGGAGTTATTGGTCAAAGCTTACATCTTGTAATTGCAATAAAATAGTGAGAACAAGTTGGCTTAAACACTTTAATAAGGTTGACGATTTTTATTTTTTTCATCCAAGAAATACTTCGGAAGGAATTATTGATAGTAACGATGATGGGTTGGCATATTGTTCTAGCGTTCCAACTGCTTTAGACATTGCCATTAAGATGAATTTAAATCCAATATTTCTACTTGGTGTTGATCAAAACTTTCCAAAATCCAGTAATGGAAGTCATTTCTGGCACAATCTGCCGACCAATGACCAGCCCAGAAGATCAGCAGGAGGGACCCCTCCAAGGTCCGCTCAGTCGAAAACTTTCTTATATAACAATATGGCTTATAAGGCTCTTTCTAAATTTGCCCGATCTAAAGGTATAGAGATATACAATTGCAATGAGAGGTCTTCAGTTGAAGAATTTAAAAAGATAGATTTTGGGGATTTTAGGAAATATTCATGAAAGATATGAAAGATATTCACATGAAACACAAAGGGAAGCTGGGGTTCCTGGTGTGTTCAGGCCCATCTCTAAGGGATATAGATAAAGATTTATTAAAAGACTATGTAGCTCTTACTATCAATAGCTCAATCGTTGGTGTTCCAGATTGTGATTATTTCTTAAGCGATGATGTTGGAGTAAAGAATTGGTCGTATTATATAGATGATGCCAAAAAGTCAAAATGCACTAAATTATTATATAGTAAAAAGTTAAAAAAACACGCATCTCACTTTTGCAATGATGACGTTATTTTTTTTGATCATACATGGTATTACGACCCAAGATCAAAGAAATACAATTTAGATGGCTTGGTGATGACCCAAGATTGTAATAAACCAATTATTGGAGCAAGAACCTCGTCTGCTAGTGGATTGCACATGTTATATATAATGGGATGCGATCCTATTGTTATACTTGGGATGGATTGCCATTATTCTATGGGAAAGAGATATTTTTGGCAATTCTGGGATAAAAATAAGCCATTTAGGACAACTGGAGAGCCAGTGTTTAGCAGGGCAAATGCAGGAAGATATAAGGGGCAGTCTATAGATTCTCACTGTAGGGACATGTTAGAGTATTGGAGATTATTTAATAAGAAAAACAGAGATCTTAATTCTCATATTATAAATTGTTCTATGACGTCAACAATTGAACAGTTTAAAAAACAGACATTAGAACAGGTATTATTAGATTATGGTAGCAGAAAAAAATAAAGAAATAATAGCGTTTATTCCAGCAAGAAGTGGGTCAAAGGGAATAAAAGGGAAAAACACAGTAGAGATATGTGGAATTCCACTTGTAATGTGGTCTGTTTTTGCAGCCGCCGCATCGGACAAGATTGATCGAATAGTGGTGTCTAGTGATTCTTTTGAGATTTTATCTTTGGTAAACTTTTATTCTAGACATATATGTATTAAAGTTGACTTATTAACCAGAAGAGAGGAATTGTCTTTGGATGAATCTACTACAGAATCTGTAATTGATGATTTTATATCCAATTCTAAGGATATGGACGATAACATTGTAGTGTTGATGCAGCCAACATCACCATTTAGGCATAATGGATTAATAGATAAGGTTGTGGATGGAGTTTGTAATAGTGACTTTAATAGCTGTGTAACCGTATCTGAAAGATCTCCGTTTTTTTGGAGAATGTACGATGAAGGGAGATCCGTATCCCCGCTATATTGTCCATTATCAAGAAAGAGAAGGCAGGATATGACACTGGGCGATTTAAAATTTCAGGAAGACGGAAATCTTTATGGATTTACTGTATCAGGATTTAAAAGAGATGGACATAGATCTCCTTTTAGGTCAACATCAGTAATGTCTGATTCAATTCATTCTATGGAAATTGATACTCCTTTAGATTTAAGTATGTGTAGAGTAATAGCTCAAATGGAGATAATACAAAGATGGAAATCAGACATTGTAATTTAATAGCAGAGATTGGAGCAACTCATGTTGGAGATTTTGAAAGAGCAAAATTTCTTATTGATCTTGCAATAGACTCAGGTGCTGATGTTGTAAAATTTCAAAAAAGAAACCCATATGTGTCTACTCCAGAAAATTTAAAACAACTTCCTCATCCTAATACAGATTATTCATATGGCAACACCTACTTAGATCATAGGTTGAATTTGGAGTTCGACATCTCTATACATAAAAAATTAAAAGAATATATAGAGAGCAAAGATTGTGTTTATTCAACATCTGTATTTGACATGGATAGCGCAATAGATGCATTATCTTTAGAGCCAGATTATATTAAGATTCCAAGTTGCATGAATCATGATCATAAATTGATATCTTTTTGTTTAGAAAACTATAATAGCGTACATGTTTCAACTGGAATGTCAACTATCGCAGAGAGAGATAGCTTATTATCTATGTTGTCATCTCACAAAGATAATGTAGTTGTTTTTCATTGCACGTCGGAATACCCATGCAGTTTTAGTCATCTGTATTTAAAAGAGGTTCAGGTTATCTCTGATCTTGGATTTGAGTGTGGTTTTTCAAATCATGGATACGGGATAGCTGCAGATGTAGCTGCCCTGGCTTTTGGGGCTACTTGGGTTGAGAGACATTTTATAGACGACCGGTCATTTCCTCATACTGATTCATCCGCCAGCTTGGAACCACGTGGTTTTTCAACTCTTAGGAGAGATTTGGATAATGTATCATTGGCAATTTCTTATAGAGAGAAAGATATTACTGCAGAAGAGAGAGTTCAAAGAAATAAGCTGAGAGCCACAGGCTGATGTGTACATTAAACATAAAGGCATTTATTACAGATCTTGATGGGACGCTAACGGACGGTGGGTATTATGTAAGTTGTGATGGGTGTGTTCAAAAAAAATACAATACTAAAGATTTCTATTATATGAGTTTGCTGAGAGATAAGGGAATAAACGTCTTTGTCTTAACCTCTTCTAGTGATGATTGCGACTTGCATAGAATGAGAAAGTTAGACATACCTATATACCAAGGTATAAAGAACAAGAGAATTTTTTTAGAGGAAGAACTATTCCCAATTAAAAAATTAGACTGGGACGACATATTTTATGTTGGAGATTACTTGAATGACTTTGAGTGCCTAAACAGGTCCAGGGTGTCTGCGTGTCCATTCGACTCTAACGAGATTATTAAAAATATAGACGGGAACATGGTGTTGTCATCTCGTGGTGGAGATGCATGTGTTGCAGAGGCTATTGCATGGTATTTGGATATTTTTGATAATTAAAAATGAATGATTTAGAAATAGTATGGGTGTTTGAAAAGTATGTTAATGGAGGGGCGTTCACTAGCGCCTGGCATCTTTATAATGCTTTTTTAAAATATAAACCAAATATAAAACATAAGATTTACGTCTGTCCATTAAATGGTGCTTTTAATAAGAAGAAAAAATGGGCTTTTAAGCATGAAGTTGGGACAATAAGGCAGTTAAGGAAATATTTACAGTCGGATGGGTCCAAAAAGGTATGTTTTATACACAAACTAATGAATACAAAGATTGATAGATACTTGAAGGGGATCAAGCTAGCATGTCCCACATATGTTATTAATCACACGTATAGCAAAAGAGCTGTAAAATATGGACCATGTGATGGGGTAATTTCCGTATCCAAACTTATGATGAAAGAACAAAAGGCAATGAATAGCTCTCTTAATCATTTTTGTATACACAACTCTATTGATAGCAGTTTATTTAAAGATATTTCAGCTTTCAATCAAGAAGATAGGTCTGATTATTTTGTGACTGGCAGAATAAATGCTATTAATGCAATAAAATACAGTAATCGTTGGATGAAGTATATATATAATACCAGTTTTAACAAACCATTATTGCACGATTATATTGGAAGCGGTTCATCTTTAATGAAATCTGCAAAATCTATAGTTGCTAACAATGAAGATTCAACCAACAAGATTGTCATGCATGGACAAATAAATAAAGTACAAAAGAAAATATCAATATTAAAATCTTGGGATGTATTTTTTTATCATATCAATCGCCATGAAGGAACATCAATGTCTGTACTTGAGGCTCTGTCTTTAGGGGTTCCTGTCGTGTGTTCTAATCATCACGGTAATAATGAGATTATAAAAGATGGAGTTAATGGATATGTGTTTAAGGATCTTAATAATGCTACAAAAATTATTAATAAACTAATTGACGAACCAGATAGGCTGGATAAATTAAAAAAGTCTACTATTGAACATTTTAATAATAATTTGTCAAGTGAGGTGTGGGTAAATAAATATATAGACGTTATTAAAAATAGCTATAAATTATCTGAGTCGGGAAGAGTAATTAGAAGTCACAAGAAAAAAAATACTCCGGACAGGTACACGAACTTCCCATTGTCTCGTTCGGGTAAAAAAGAAAAAACAAAATCCAAAAAGAAGCCAAAATCCAAAAAAAGAAACACTAAAACCAAGTCAAGATCTGGAGTTGCTTCTGGAAAAAAATTCACCATATTAAGTACGTTCTCTAATTTTGCAAACTTCGCTGATGAATGGTTTGATTCTATATTACATCAATCGTATAGACCGTTAGAGGTTGTTGTCGTAGACGATTGTTCTAAAGACGGCGGATATGATAAGCTTAAGTCTTTCTCTAAGATTGCAAAGAGAAAAGGAATAGAGTATGTCGTTTACAGGAATAGCAAAAAATTACATTGTGGTTCATCGTACTACGAGGCTTTTAAGTTAGCATCGGGAGATTATTTTGGAATATTAGACGGAGACGATCAATTAGTTGATGATGCCGTTAATGTCATAATGGAACAATATCAAAAGAGACCAAAAATAGATTACATCTACAGTCAGTTTATCTACTGCGACCATAAGATGAAGCAGACTAAGAGAACTGGATTTTGTTCTTCTCCGATAGAAGGTAAAGATTTGTTAAGTAGTGAGCTAAGTAGATCAAAAAGACACTGTTATTCTCATTGGAGAACATTTAAGAGATTTCCTAAGGTTGAAAAGATTTTTTATATTGGTGGTAAAAGATCAGTCGATAAATTTATGGGATACAGACTGGAGGAGTGGGGGAATGGAATGTTTTTTGATAGAGTTTTATATAAGTACAGAAAGCCTCATAATAAGTCGATAACTAAAGCAGGTGGACAAATTTCTGAATGGAAAAAGGTCCGAAGCAAAGCTCATAAGAGAAGAAAGAAGTATAGTTTAAAGCCAAAGAGTATTATTACAGTGAAATGAAACCCAGAAGAAGAAGCAAAAAAAAGAAAGAGCCAAAATTCAAGAGAATAAAAGGAAAAGTCGTATATCGTGATTTGCAAGAAATTCTAAAGAAGATTCACAACTTTCAAAATATGAATAAAAAGATAGATTTTTTTGTGGACGACGATATTGCTCCAATTGTTGAAAATATACTAAAAGATGCCAATTTGTGCTTTGATAGAACTAAAGTATATAAGTTGGAAAAGTTTATATTGAAGCCAAGGAGTGATGGTGACGGTAATTTTCCAAAAGAATTTGATGAATTTTTTAGTCTTTTTAAATTGGAGAAATAAATGATATTTGAGATTAATGCTTACGTGAACGACGAGGGATCAAAGATAGAGCAGCTTATACCGATTGAGTCCCAAGAGGTGAATAGTGATGAAGAGAAGAACAATAATATGTCTCAGTTTGTTGGTGTGGCTCACATGGTTAGTGATTATGCCACAACAGAGGTTAGATTCCCCATTGAGAATGTATCATCCCTTAAGGAAGCATTTGCTGGATTTGAAAACAGCTTAAATTCTTTTATGGAAGAAATGAAGTCTCAAATGGCTGAGCAATCTTCAAAACCAGAGATTATTGTACCTGATGCGACAGTTCCTGATATTTTATAAAAAAACAATACATAACAATGAGAGTGGCAGTTACATCTGATTTATATACTGGATTATTTGATTTTCAAGAAAACGTAGATTTATTTATTATATGTGGGAACATCTGCCCAATATGGGACAAAGAAGCTATAACATATAATATTGTCAACCAAACCGAGTGGATTGAGAAAGAACTTAATCCATGGCTTGGTAGGCTAAATACAGATAATATTCTTGCAATTGGGGGTCCCAATGATTTTGTCGCACAGCATTATGGTAGTAATTTTTCATTTTATTTAAATGCAAATTACATTCAAGATGAACCAATTACATTTAGCGGTACAACTTTTTATGGGATGCCATGGATCCCATCTCACTATGTTGATAGTCATTATCAGTGCGCTTTTAAAAGCAGAAGCGGAGAGTTATTTAAGATTGCCCTGGATTCTATTAACAATAATATAGATGTTTTATTGACATATGTTGCTCCAAGAACATCTTCAGATGTGAAGGGTGAAAATAGAGGGGATGTTTTTCTTAGCAATAGGATTAAAGAGCTTAAAAAACTAAAACTTTGCGCGTACGGGATATCAAGTTGTGAGAAAGACACTACTATAATAAAGAAGTCTAGAACTAATGATTCTTCATATAGAATTTTTAATATTTAGAAAAGAAAAGAAAAGGAAAGATATGAGATACGAAGAGTTAATTAAGGCAGTAATTGGCAAGCCATCTAAGGAGCTTAAAGAGAATAGTCCTCAAGATTATGAGGGTGCAATTGGAATTTCAATTATGAATTCAATTAAGAATAGAATTCCAATTAGTCTTGCAGCCCTTGCAAAGGCTATGTCTCTTCCTATTGGAGAGATAAAACCAGCATTTAACAGGCTTAGTGCGAACGGTATGTTTTTACCATACAAGTGGAGTATGGATAGCTTTATATTAAATTCAGACAATATAAAAACAGACGTTTATATGCAGAAGAAGTGGTGTACAATCGCAGCAATTGCAAGCGGAATTACTGGAAATGTTGACATATGAAGACAGAGAGAAAAATAGCATGTACACTGGTGAATTCTTATAAGTGGTTTTCTGATAAGATGTTTGATCCAGATGTACTGAGAAGGTCATTTGTCGAACAGAACTCTGACGGAAGTCTTCCCAGTGTGATGTCAGATATTTTTCTGACATGGGTCGATACGGTTGTGGAATCCGTATCTGAGAATAGAGTAAACACTCAATCAGATAATATATTGGATTTAATATCAGATCTAGAGTGTATTATGCTTAATAATTTCACAGATGAAGAACGTGTAGAGTTGGTAGCCATAATCAATAGCGATATTATGAAAAAATTTCTAGGGATAGATAAGATCTACGATGCAATCTTTAATTCAAAAAAAGAGATACAGTCAAAGATCATGAGTGCAATTTACTCTGAAGAAAACGACAGAAAATTTAGAAGTCGTATTTCAGAAATGTTTCCAGACATAGAGCTTGGTCCGGATGGCTATGGCTTTGATATGGACAAAGATTCTTTTTAAGGAGTTTTAAAATGCGTATTTATAGAAGAGTTGTTAACCCTAAGCGCCATACTGTAGGTTATATGGTTAGTGGTCACGGAAAGGTGACTCGTAATCAGGCTGTTAAGATGGCGAATAAAGGTGATATTAGTGGAGTTCGTATTGCTCGCGGACAATCAGGTAAGTATCTTGTAAGCACTACGTCAAAGAGCTTGTATGAGCTTCCCATTACAGTTGAGGGGTGACACTTTGGTTATTTCTCATTACAAAAGAAGAGACTGAGCATTGCTCAGTCTCTTCTTTTGTCAAAAAAATGACAACTATAAAGATTGACAATAATAAGATAATTGTAGACGACAGAAATACTGGTATTGTGTTATCTGATTTTCACCTAGATAGCAATGTTGGTAACTGTAGCCTTGTTGGGTTGAGGAATATATCAAAGCCAATTCTAAATAAGATGTTTATGAATATTAAAGTGTATTCTTATATAAAGATTACGACCAATGAATGTATATATCCACTTAGTGGGCTTATTTTATCTTTATTATCAATCTCATCAAAAATAAAACTTAGAGTGTGTGTAAGTTCTTATGATGGAAATGATGTTTTTCATAAGTTAGATCATGAATTGATATTAAGACTAAGATATATGACCCTATTTGAGGCTTTGCTCGATAGGGTTTTTAGATCAAAAAATAATTTAATTGACTATCTTCTTTGTGATTATTGTTATTATAATATATTTCTGTCCAAGTCTCCATCGTGCAATATTTGTGACTCGTTTTTTGATTATTTTGACGATATATTAGATGGAAAAATGATTACAAAAGAATACCTCTCTAAAATGATAAATAAAGATAATGCAATTAGGTTGACCATGAACGATAATGGTGCACTAGTTCCTTCTCGCCTGTCTATTGACAGGTATGGGTGGGTAAGCGGTAAATTTCATGATCACTTTATCTTTTTAAGAGATATCATTAGAAACAATATGGACTTAAAAATAAGCAACCATTTGCTTGGCTTTGATCCATCAGTAGATTTTAATTTTAAAGAAATTGCGTCTGAGGCTTTAATATATTAAGTATGGTAAAGCTAAAGCCACAATATATAGAGCTTGACGATTTTTATCAGATTTCAAATCAGCTATCTGATAGGCATTTTGATTTATTCGGACCTAGGTCTGAGTGTAGGATGAAGGCGTATGCTATCTGTAACAAATCAAGACAAGACGATAGTCAGCCATGGTGGAATATTATACAGGTTAGAGATCCTTTATGTGATATTTTTGAGGTAGACTATGTTTTTAAGCTATTCTTAAGTGATTGGGAATCTATGTCAGATGTAAATAAATATTTATTAGTCGCAGATGCTCTTCTGTCAATAGACCCAGTTAATGAAAGGGTTAAGAAGTTTGATGTTCAGGATCATTCTTTAATGATTAGGAATTTTGGTTTAGATTATTTGGAAAGCGGAGATGCACCAGATATTCTAAAAGATACATTTATATGGAAATAAGGTTATTATTATGATTGAATTATGGATAAGAGATGAATACGGACAGGCTTCTATTATAGATAGATCTGACGATCCCTCTGCTTTGTTTAGAAAAGCCATGGATAAATTAGAGGATGAAAATTTAGATAATGCACTGACAGCAGAGGAGACAGAAAAAAACTGGACATGTTATCTGCCAGTGTCAGTAGATGGTAGCGGAGATGTGATCTTAGAACACTTATATTCAGGGTCGTCAAGCCCTGGTAGATATGATTTTATAGATCTATCTAACGGAAATGTTAGCAGGATTCCCGTTGATTCTTTAGATCTTAGAATGCTTGTTGGAAAAGTTGATGGAGAATATATTTCCGTAAAAGATCACAAGAGAAATCTGGTTGCTGACCTTAATAGTGAAACACTCAGATTAAAATCTTTTTTGTTTTTTAAAGAAAAGTAGAAGAAAGGAAGTTGGTCAGATGACTTTTATTATTGCCATTGGAGGGAAGAAGGGGTCTGGAAAGACTAGTCTTTCCATGTATTTAGCTGCCACTATGGATTGTATGATTTTTAATCAGAATCACGTTGGCGAGCTTTTTCAAAAAGAAGAAACACAAAAGATGGTGTATGACAATCGCGGTGAATATGTTTTTCGTGGCATTGAAGGGGATGTATCTAAGACATATAGTTTCGCTGACGATTTGAAGAATTTTCTTCATGAATCATTCGGAATAAAAGATGCTCAGCTTTACGGATCTGATGATGAGAAAAATTCGCTGACTAAATATGTGTGGGAAACACTTCCAGCATTCGTTAGGTGGACAAATAGCCCAGATAGATCACTGTATAGGTGTTTCGATCCTGATCACATTGAAGGTGGTAGTCGAGAACTAATTAATTCAATAACTAATGATCAAGAGTTTTTTGATGCAATGAGCGACGGGTGGATTCCTAGTAGTCTGAGAGAGGGTAGGTTGACTGCAAGGGAATTAATGCAAGTGATAGGTACAGACGTTGGGAGAAAGATGTTTCACAGCAATATTTGGGTTGATTCTACCATTAATAGGATAAAAAGAGACAAGCCGAAGATAGCCATGATAGACGATCTAAGATTTTGTACAGAAGCGGAGGCGGTCGTATCGAATGGCGGAATTGTTATTCTTTTATCTAGAAATAATGAATCAACAGACACTCATGGAAGCGAAAAGGATCTTGAAAATTTAACAATTAACTCAGATAGAATTATAAGCATAGATAATAATTGTGATATTAATGATAAAAATAAACAATGTTTAGATATTATCCAGAGTGTAATAAAAAATGAATTAATGGAAAATATAAAATATGATTTTAGCCAACAAATATAGACCAAAAAGTTTTGACGAGATTGTAGGTCAAGATCATGTTGGTGATATTTTATTAAACTCGATTAAGAGAAATAAAGTTCATCACGCTTATATTTTCTGCGGTCCATCTGGTGTTGGAAAAACAACAACTGCCAGAATATTTGCCTATTCTCTTAGTAGCTTTCTTAATAGCCAAGATGGTGAAGATCAGTGCGATGAGGTTGCTAGAAAAATATTAGAGGATGATAGTCCAGATTATATTGAAATAGATGCAGCATCTAATCGAGGTATAGACGAGATAAGGCACCTAAAGGAAGACATTAGATATAAGCCTATTGAAAATAAATATAAATTTGTTGTTATAGACGAAGCTCATGGATTAACAGGTACAGCAGCAGAGGCTCTTTTGAAAATGATAGAAGAACCTCCAGGTCACGTAATATTTATATTGTGCACTACTGAAGTTGGGAAGCTTAAGCAAACGTTATTCTCTAGATGTATAAGTTTGAGATTTCATCTGGCAACACCAACGATAATCCAAGGAAGATTAAAACAAATATGCGACAGTGAGAATATAGAGATTGAGAGCGATGCAGCGTTAGGTATAGCAAGGGGGTGTAACGGAAATGTAAGGCTTGCCATTCAGTATCTAGAGACATTGGCACAAGCTTCCTCTGGGGATGACGTAATTTCACCTAAAGAGGTAGAGTCTGTTTTGAATATTTTTGATAGAAGTAAGATATCTGCTCTGTTTGAGCTTATTTATGAAAGGAAGATGGGAGAATCTATCCTGTACATTAATGATATGATAACTTCCGGTTTTGATGCTCATGATATATTGGAGATGCTGGTTGAGTACCTAAGGAATCTATTAATCTGCAGGACATGTAAGAATGTTAATTCCATAATAATATTATCCGATAAAGAAAAGGAGATAATTAAGAAAGATTTGTCAAGATTTAGCTTTAACTTCTTACTAGAAAACATGACATATTTAAGAGAGGTTAATGGCAATTTGGTAAATAATTTTTCTCCTCAAACGGCATTTGATAATTATATATTAAAATCGATATTATACCTAGAACACAATCATGAGCAAAAAAAAGATAAATAAAGACGACCAAAAAGAAGAAAATCCTGGGTTACCAACAGACACAGACACAGACACAGACACAGACACAGACACAGACACAGGGTTTGAGGATGGGTATGTTCCACTATCAGATCTAGTTATAAAATTAAAAAATGTAACTCAGAAAAAATATAAGGACCAATATTTCCAGGATATTTTGGACCGAATTGATCCTCTTATAAAAAAGATATCATATAAATACAATGTCGCCGGTCACGATTCTTTTGATATTTATCAGGAGGCACTTTTTGCTTTGAGATTTAAGGCAATTAGAGATTTTGATATAGAAAGAACTCACGATGGAGATAAGGTCTCCTTTGAAAAATTCGCATCATTGTGCGTAAAGAGACACTTGTCAACTTTACTAAAGACTAGTTTTCAAAATAAAAAATTCACCCTAAATTCAAGTATTTCAATGCATGTTGAACGGTCTCTTGGCTCAGGAGAAGAAACGGGAACACTTTCTGACATAATCTCTGGAGAGTCGGAGAATGACCTAGATAGAATGATAAGAGAGGAACAATTTAGCGTTATCGTAGTTGAGTTGCTGAAAGTCTTATCTTCTTTTGAGAAAAAAGTTTTATTGCTTTATGCTCAAAAATATAGTTATAAAGAAATTTCTGACATAATAAATGAAAGTCGTGAAAAAGTAAAGATAAATATAAAAGGGGTCGACAACGCATTGTCTAGAATAAAAATAAAAGCACGTGCGTTGCTTGATAAATTAAATGAAGATTTTGATGAACCAATATATCCATGCTAGAGACTAAAAATATGAAAGAAAAATTCACCCTAGAGGTGTGCACTGAGGGCTTGAGCTCTCAGGTGATGCTTCATGGCATTTATTTGTCTAAACTTAAAGATAGGTCGAACGAAAAACAAGGGAAAATTGAGTTTGATTTCCAAAAAAATTGGATTATTCTAACCAGTTTTAATGGGTATGGGTTTTTTAGAACAAAAATAAAATGCACAAACGAAGAGGTAGAAAAAAGAATAATTAAACCGCTCGTAGTTGACATTAAGGATATGCAGTCTTTGGTAAAGTCTTTTGAGGCACTAAATTCAGACTCCATTATTATTAATCATTCTGAATCATGTCTTGGTCTTACTCTTCCAACAAAATCGAGTAAAAAGGTTAAAAATAGTGTTAGGACTTTTGATTTTAGTTTTCCAAAATTGACAAATAGAGGGAAGTCACGATCTTTGCGTGGATTAGATCTTGGTTTTCTTTCTTCAGTATTTTCTAGAATCATATCTCCAAATTTCCTTACGGATTCAGGATCTTATTTTGACTTTATTGATATCTCAGTTTCTGACATATCGTGCCGAGCAACTTCAGGTAATGGATCTTTTTTTTCGTCAATAGAATGGAATAGAGAAGATCCATTTGTTGAAAATAATTCCTGGTCTTTTTCTATAGTTTCTATTGCTATGATGTTAAAGATTATTAAAAAAACAAAAACTAAAACACTGGATGTAATTGAATATGAAAATTGCGTCAAATATAAATTTGATTCTTTTGAAATTATATCACTAGATAAGCTGGACCTAAAATGGCCAGATGTTAATTCTATACTTCAAAGAAGTAATGATGTTATTGTTTCTATTGATATAGATAGTGCAAAATCGATAAGGGATTTTTTAGTTCCAGTTCTTGACCAGGCACATCGTGATAAAATTGATATCCCGTCAGTATCTTTGTCTTTTGATTTATCTGAAGATTCATCTATTGAGATCCAATCAAATTTTCAAAAAGAGATATACTTAACCTTAGATGATAATTATCTAACTGTGAACAAGAATGACAAAGGAGCATCTATATTTAGATGTAATGTTTCATTAAAATCGTTAATTGATAGTTTAAGTGTTTCGTCTTCTACGACAGGGGTTGAATTTAAAATGAGCGAGGATGATTTTAATGGGCACTCCCCCCCTGTTCTTATAGAACATCTGGGAGATGAGCAGTGTCATTTTTCATCATTTTTTGCACAGGTAGAATAGTTTTGATCGTATCTTTCACTGCACCTTGGATGTCTCTCGTGGATTTGATCGAAAAGTATGATAATCATACACTTGTCTATGGAGAAGATTCTTTGTCAGAGAATTTATCATTTGTTGACATTTTTGATAAAGAGGCGAAGTGCTTTGTTTTTATGAAGCCAAAAAACGATAATTTTAAATCTATCGAGAGGGTGTGTAAGCAATGCGAAAACTCAAAAAACAATAATGTTATATTATGGAATCCGACATCGTCTCTTTTTTCCAAGATTGATGAGGAATTTATTGTTCATAGTACAGAAAAAGATAAGAAGATTTCCAAAAAAGATATAACAAAGAAAGTTTCGTCCCGTCTTAATAAAACTAAAATAAAGGTAGACGACGGTGCTATAGATTGTTTTTCAGATATGATGAGTTCATTAGATTATTCATATGAAGTTTCAAGTGATTTGATAGAGCTGAGATATAGGTCTCTTTTACTTAGGTGTATAGGGAAGGGGTCAATCTCTTTAAATGACGTATATGAGTCTATCGGAGACGATATAGTCAGTGACGACAATTCTTTGTTTGTCTTATATTCAAAAGGGAAGTTGGATTTGTTTTTCTATTTATTAAATGATAAAATCTTGAACAGCTTGCCATATGAAAGAAATATTCTTTTATTAAAGATAATGAATTACTTTGAGCATGAGATAAGGTTGAAGTTGATGACGTCATCCATTCTTGGATGTGGGGCAGATCGGACTGTTGTGGTCGATAAGATTTGCAATATGAAAAAAATTAAAACAGGGAAAGGAACCTACTCCAGGAATCAAGTTAAATATTTTGCCGATGTAATTTCTTCTGGCAATACCGAATTAATAAAAAAAGATAGTCAGTTTAAATTGCTCGCTATCAATAGTTGTCGAAAAACACTTAGGTCTACTATTAACGATAGTTTTAAGAAGACTTATGCTATCTTTGCAATAATGTATATTGTTGATAAAATTAGTTTTAAGGATTTTTACAGCGTAATATCTAGACTTAAGTGAAAAAAAGAGAGGTTTTTTATGTCTATTCTGATTACTGGAGGTGCTGGGTTTATAGGTTCAAATTTGGCTCTTAATATGGCTCGCTCAAAGTGCGGCGGCATTGATGTCGTAGATTACAGTGAGGATAATTGTCGGTATTTAAGCTCGGTAATGGAGGGGGAGGGTGGCTGTGATAGAGTTAACGTCATATGTGACGACTACTCTAGCAAAAATAGTCTACAGAGAGTAAAAGATGGGATGTACGATCAAATAGTACACTTAGCTGCAGTTCCAAGAGTTTCATATTCTGTAGAGCATCCATCAGAAACTACATACGAAAATATTTATAAATTCTCATCACTACTTGAGGCTAGTATAAATTCTTGCAATAGAGTTATATTTGCTTCATCATCATCTGTTTATGGAGGTAATGAAAACATGCCAACATCAGAAAAGGAGCCATTAAGTCCCCAAAGTCCATATGCTTTACAGAAAAAAGTAGGTGAAGAGATGTGTTCATTATTTTCGGACCTATACAATTTAGACACGGTCTGTTTTAGATTTTTTAACGTATTTGGACCTCATCAATTTGGAGATAGTCCATATTCCACTGTCATTAGCGCGTGGTGTCATGCGTTAAGCAACAACTCCAAGTTAAGACTTGATGGCACAGGTGAGGTTTCAAGAGATTTTTGCTATATTGATAATGTTTGTGATATTATTATGAAATGTATGGATTCTAGCAAGAGATATGATGCTGAACCATTCAATGTAGCATGTGGAGATCGAAATAGTTTAACAGAGATACTCGAATATATAATGCGCGAATATAATATCTGCGATAACAATATAGATCATACACCTCCTAGACCTGGAGACGTTATGCACACGTGTGCTGACATGAGTAAGACATATAAAGAGTTCTCTATAGACCCTCAGCGTCAGGTGTCATTTTGGGATGGACTAAAAAGGACAGAAGAATGGTGGAAGACTATAGGTTAAAAATAGAGAATCCAAGTCATTTTATTGGAGTAGATCCTGGATTGAGTGGCGGAATTTCGATATGGCATAATGGTAAATTTAAAGTATTTGATATGCCTTCTGTTAAAAAGGTCATAAGAAAAAAGACTAAGAGAGACATGGATCTGCCCATGCTGGTAGAGATATTCGACAATAATGTTGGTTTTTGTGAGAATACCGTTGCTGGCATAGAATTGGTTCACGCTATGCCTCAACAGGGCGTTTCTTCAACATTTCTATTTGGAAGGATGTCAGGAATTATAGAGGGATGTGTTGCTGCATTTGGTTATGAATCCTACAGAATCACACCTCAGGTGTGGAAGAAATTTTATTCAGAAATGCATGGACTTGACAGAAAGGAACAAAAAGATCTTGCTAGGGAACTTGCTGCAAATATGGCTCCATATATAAAAGATGAATTTAAGAGAAAGAAAGACGACGGAAAAGCCGAGGCGCTACTTATAGCTAATTATATTAAGGAGACATATTAGAAGTGGATTTACAAAAAACTATTGAGTCGATATTGATCGACTCTAACGATCAGAGAATAGAGCAAGAAACGCTTGGTAGACCAATTCCAAAGGAGTCTGAGCAGGTCAGCAGCTCACTATCAATTAAGAGTTCTCACGTGTCAGAAGAAGATGTCGAAGAGGCTTCTGGGGTAAAATCCCCAAAAGATGATCCTACAATGGGGGTCGTGGGTGATTTCGCTATTGATAGTAATGAGATTTTTGAGTGTGAACATGGAGAATTAGATAGGCTTCGTACTTTTTTGGTTAATCCCGCATGGGAGCAGAAGATAAATAGAATGATAGACACGCATATATGTAACGCAATACGTAAAGCTTCTGATGGTATTTCTAAGAAGGATTTTTCATTAAAGTTAATTGACCATAGGAATATTGAGGTTTCATTTGATGAAAATAAAATTATAGTATCACCGCTCAGTGGCGATTTTATAACCGGAGAAGAGGTTATATATGTTGATTATCATGATTTGCAGGTTGATTTTTTAATTTTAAGAAAAAAAGAGAGTGGATTAGAGGATACCACAAAGCACTATAAGGTATTATTAAATAATGAATTGGTTCCATTTAGCTAATATAGACTCTGTTTTTGATCAAGCTGGAGAGCTTGAGACTCTTAATACATTGAGAAAGATTAAAGATATGACTACGCAAACTCAAAGGGGCGCGAAGCATATGATTATTCAATTTAAAGACAGATATAGGGATGATAGCGAGATATGTAATCTACTTGATAAGGCTGCGTTTTACTCTCCAGATAGTCCCAATAAGGTTAAGGTGTTAATCGAAAATATAATACACCACCTAATGACCGCCATTATTGAAAAAAGAAATAAAGAAAAAAGCGAAATTTTTACACAAAAAGGACTACTGTAATGACAGATAATATTGTACATGTTTCATCCGAAAGCTCCGATTCTTCATCTGCGCTTGAGTGCATAAAGGAATCTGTTGAAAATGCTTTTATAAATAAATCTAATTGTAAATTTTGTCAGTGCGATTTTAGGGGTGATGCTGAAAGTTTATGGCTTCAATCAAATAGCATTAGTGGTGTACATAGGTTCTTAAGGTCAAAAGAGGTGAGCATAAGTTATGCTGCTGTAAGAAATCATTTATTAAGTCATTTTCAAAAAGAAGTTTCAAAAATACAGGTTGCCGAATATCTCAATGACCTATCTGAGTGGAGAAAATCACAGTTAGATAAAGAGAATAGGCTAGAATTGATGCTATCGGTATTAGAGAAAAGAATTTTTGAATTATCCAGTATGCCTAAAGACTCAGATGAACAATTCAGAAAAAACTCAGAGATAATTTGTAAAATGATGCAGCAAGCTATATCGGTACAAGATTCTTTAGATAAACATAAAGGCGCCGTCGAGCCTGTTACTATCTTTATAAAGAGATTGCAAGAGGTTATAGAGCTTCAAATAGAAGGTTCAAATAGTAAGGAAACAAGGAATGCATTAGTGCAAGTGGTATCTACTTTAGAAAAAAATATAGGAGATCTTTTATCACATGGATAATTTAGACAAGCAAAAAAAAGTTCTCAATAAGATTATTGGGAACAAGAGTAAGGTTCAAGTGTACGATAGGACTACTAAGTCTTCAAAGATGATCCCGAGAGGTAATTCTAGTATAAAATCTGCCAACAATTCTAGTGGAACATCCAGGAATAGTGCTTCGTTTGCTCAAAGGCAAAAAAGGAACACAGGAGGCTGTGGTGGCTGCAGTAGAAAGCGTAAAGGTGGATAAACATTGTGATGCAACGTCAAAAGAAAAATCTACTTAACAGTGCATCTAGTTTTTGTGATTTTTATCCATTAATAAATGTTAATCCAGTGGCTATTGAGAAGTATTTGGCGTCGTTTTCTAATTTCTCTGAGTCGGTCGCAATACCGCTTTTTCTAAGCGAGTTTATTTTAATGCTAGAGACTGGAGTTCATTCTTCGAGTTCTAAGATTGTTGGAGTAAGTTTAGACTTACACAGAAAATCTCTTCCTTCTTATCCTATATCTGTCATTATTGACAAATCTTCGCTGTCAGAGTTTGCGTTAGAGGAAAATGGACCGTTCTTGGTGTTGTCTGAAAGCATTTCTATAGAAGATGTTTTAATCAAAAATATTGTTGTATTTGACCACAAGATCTTAAGTTGTGTTAATAGAAAAATTGAGTCATGTGGGTATAATTTTGATATCGGTGTAGATAATTTTGATAAATTTATAAAAAGCAGTAGTATAAAAACGGAATATTTAGTTAATATTCCCAGTTTAAATATTAAAGAAACAATAATGTCTTCAAGTAGAGAAAAAGCGCTTAGAACGGCACTTACAACTTCGTGGAAGAACAATGAAAATAGAAAGTTTTACAAGAGAAGACCATCTGAATATTCCCCATTTACGTATATGCAAAATGGAGACGTATTTCTTGATGTAGTTACCGAAAATAGTGTAGAAAAGACAGCAGATGCAAGTGCGGGCGCTGGACCAGATACGAGCTGGACGGAAGGTGAGCCATTATCTATAAAAAGAGATGATTATGGAAGGGGTTTTAGGGATTTGCCTACAACTTCTTGGTTAGGCAGACGGGTTAGGTTTAGATCTATTAATGAGAGCGCTGTAGATAACGATGGAGTAATTATTTACGATAAAAATAATATAATAAAAGTTAAAAAATCAAATGGAGCCATAGTCAATCTCAAGAAGAACGATCCTCATTTATTCTTTACTATTGACTTAATATAGCCTTCTAGTGGGGTTTTAAATCACAAAAATGTTAGTTTGTTTTTCCAAAATATATGGAGTAATATCATGGTAGACTTGGGTCTCGGCAATGGTGGAGATAAAGATATTGGCTCTGGTGATGAATTTAGTACCAGCTCTGGTTCAGGTGATGGCAAAGGTTCAGGTGATGGCTCAGGCGGCGGTGACGGCGGTGGCTTTGGCACTAGCTCTGGTGGTTCTGGTGATGGCAAAGGTTCTGGTGATGGCAAAGGTTCTGGTGA
>CEPZ01032561.1_pt1 | contig 28559 bp, 29 predicted proteins | sample 530461 | NCBI WGS metagenome assembly CEPZ01 (sample SAMEA2620106, study PRJEB7988) | marine metagenome | isolation source: saline water (ENVO:00002010), including
TATCCTGACCCAAAAGTGCAATCTCTTCTTTCGTCAGTCCTCTTCCCTCACCCATAATGCCCTTGCCCGGTTTCACATCCAGGACAGCCGTCTCAGTGGTCGTCTTTTTCCATTCAGATACCTCGGGATTTAAATAGCCGAGTTCTGATCTCGGTATGAAAAATCTGCCCTCTTTGCGCGGAATGATAATGTATTCCCACCGCTTCTTTCCGGAGATCTGATCCCGGAAAGGATCCTTCTCAAATGAAGTTTTGGGATTGAACACTTCCAGTCCATCGGGAAAATCCGGTTCCTCCAGCTGAAAAAGGTTCAGATTTCCCGTCCCCGTCAATTCCACCACATAAGAAACTGCTTCATTAACTTCTGTTGATGTGGTATCGAGATAAGAGGCAAGAGCAAACTCACCCACAGCGCCGGTAAAATCAGAGGGACGGTTCTCAGCCGGTACGGGCTTCACTGCCAGCTTAAGTCCGTCAGACCTCACAATCTGTTGCTTGTTCCGCTTGAAGAAATCGTCAAAAAGCGAAGGCACTCTCGATCTCGACGGCACCTCAATGGTGCAGTTCAAGATCATGGGGTCCAGTGTCAAGTCTCCCGTTGTAGTTGGAAAAAGGGCAATCTTGTAGAGCGTCGCTACCTTGTAGCGAACTCCCTCTAATTGGGCGTCCCTCAGGGTAGGCTGTTTAGGAGCATACAGCTCCTCCATCCAGAAACCGATACCTTGCGGCTGCTTTTCCACTGAATACTGACGAAGATTTACTCTCGTGTACAGTTTGTAGCTGACTGTGATCTGCTCACCGAGGTATGCTTCACTTTTGTCACTCTCCGCCGTCAGAAAAACAAGGGGTGTGGTTGTCTCAGATTGCTGCTGCGGCTCTCCGCTCCTCTGCGCTGGCTGCCGCTGCCCTTGTGAGACCCGAACAGTAATAGCTTCCGTACGGTAACGTTTCCCATCGATTGTTACGTCCAACGCTGGGATGGTCAACGTGCCAGATCTTTTGGGAATCAGTGTCCAAGAGAGCGTCTTCGAGCTGGACATTTTTCCATTTACCCACTGGAAGCTGCTACTCTGCGCGGGGCCAGAGATCAGGGTAAAGTCTTCAATCTGTGAAATATCTAATTGGGCAAAACCTTCGCTTCCTTCTACAGTTACCTTGAAATTGACTGTCTCATTCAATCCTATCTGTTTAGCATCCACGGTGGCGAGGAAAGACACATCGGCCCTGAGAATAGACAGAAGGCTGAAAATGAGTAGTAAAGGGCGCAGCAATATCATTACCAGTCTTTCTCTCTCTTTTTCGACTTGGCCAGGCTCAACAGCCGTTTCATCAAATTCTCTTCATCCGCTTTGAGGGCATTGAGTATAGTTTCAGCATCTGGCTTTTCCCGTTGTTCTGCCCCACCTTGTTCCTGCGGTTGTGGCTGGCTTTGCTGCGGCCGATTTTCCTGTTGTTTACTTTCACCTTGAGATGGATCTTGCCCGGCTTGATCTTGCGCCTGCTGTTGCTGTTGTTGCTGCTCTTCTGCCGAATCGTCCTTTTGTTCCTGACCGGATTGATCCGGTTGCTGTTGTTGCTGCATCTGCTCCATCAGCCGTTTGGTGAATTCATAGTTGTACTTGGCATCAAGGTCACCGGGATTCAATTCCAGCGATTTCCTGAAAGCGGAAAGACTCTCTTCCATCATCCCCTGCTGATGGAGGGTATTACCGAGATTGTAGTAGCTTTTGGAACGCAGATCATTTTCATCAACTCCAGCAACAGATTTGAATTCCAACGAAGCCCTTTCATAGTCCTCCTCCAGGTAAGCTGCGTGACCTGCGCCAAATCTCGCTTCTGGCATGTCGGGGTACTTCTTCAGGACAGATTCGTAGTAAGCGAGTGACCGGGATCCGTCTGCCCCTACTGAGTCAACCGCTACAGGCGGCTGACTCCAAAGGATTGCCGCGCTCGCCGCTGTTAAGATTATATGTCTACACAAAGCGACCCCTCCATTCAGGCGATCCCTTTTTTCGACTGGGGATAAACAGTATACCGGTAAACAGCACAAGTGCACAGGCAAGAAAAATCTGATACCTGTCCTCAAACTGAGAATATTCGTGAGTCTTCAACGTCCTCTTTTCCATGGCGTGGATCATTTCGAGGACGTCTTCCATCGATCCGCCACGATTATCGAAGCGAACGAAAACACCCCCTCCGAGCATGGCAAGTTCGTTAAGCATCGGCTCGTTGAGTATTGAGGTCACGAGTTTACCTTTACGATCCTTCTTGTAGTCGATTCTATCTCCCGTCTGACTGAAAACCGGAATCAGGGAACCTGTAACTGTCCCCACGCCGACAGTGTGGATAATAACACCTCTTTGCACCGCCTCTTTTGCCATCTTCACTGCCCGTCCTTCATGGTCTTCACCATCTGTCACCACAACCAGAACCCTGTACTTCTCACTCTCTTCAGGAAACGACGATGATGCCATCTCCAGAGCATCCGCAAGTGCTGTCCCCTGCGTCTGAATGAGGTCACTGTCAACGGCGTCCACAAACAGTTCGGCGGCGGCGTAATCCCCTGTAAGCGGAAGATAAAGATGACTCGTCCCCGCAAACACAATAATCCCGATTCGATCTCCCTTCAGGCGCCCAATGAGCCTTGAGATTTCGAACTTCGCCTTCTCCAGACGATTGGGCTTCACGTCTTCGGCTGTCATGCTTGAAGAGATGTCGAGGGCGACAATGATGTCAACTCCTTGCCGCTTGACCTCTACTAGCTTTGTACCGATCTGGGGTCCACTGAGCGCAAATATCAGGATGATAATTGCCCACCAGCGCAATCTCTGCTTCCACCGATCGGCAGCGGGATTAATCCTGGAGAAGAGGCGATTTCTCACCTTCTCATCTCCCCACCGTTCCATCTCCCGCAGGCGCTGACCACGTGTTAACCACCTGTAAAGCAAAACAGCGCCCAGAAGAAAATAGAAGACAAAGGCAAGAGGATATCTGAAGTCTACCACTCTAGTTTTTCCTCTTGAAAACAATGTCCGCCAGCACGCGATCAGTGAGCATGAATATAACAGCAGGTAACAGAAACCAGACAAAAAGTTCGCGGTATTCGAAAAACTCCTTCACTGTGATCTCAGACCGTTCCAGCAGATTGATCTCTTCGTATATTGCCGTAAGTCGCTCTTCATCGGTGGCACGAAAGTACTCACCTCCCGTGGCCGAAGCGATCTTTCGCAGCGTCTCCTCATCCATGTCGACATCCACCTGCATATAGCGCTTGCCGTAGACAGGATCAGCTACTGGATATGGCGCCTTACCTCTACTCCCGACGCCGATGGCATAGATCCGGATATCATACTCAGCGGCAAACCCGGCTGCCGTGATGGGATCGAGCTCTCCTGCATTGTTGCTACCGTCAGAAAGAAGGATCATAACCTTGCTCGCGGCATCGCTGCTCCTGAGCCGGTTGATGCTGTGCGCGATAGCCATACCGATAGCCGTTCCATCATGAGCCTCATCGATAATAGTAACCTGAGACAGCAATCCTTGGAGGACATCGTAGTCTATGGTGAGCGGACACTGGATATAGCTTTCGCCGGCAAAGACGAGCAGACCGATGCGGTCCCCTTTTCGATCCTCGATAAATTTTTTCGCGGTCTGCTTGGCCGCCTCCAGCCGATTGGGCTTAAAGTCTTCGGCACGCATACTGCTGCTGATATCCACAACGAGCACCATGTCCACCACATTCACCGATGTCTCCGAAAGATCCAGTACGGCGCGCGGTCTCGCCATAGCCGTAATCAGCAAGGCAATGATGGTGAGCCGCAATACCATCAAAAGTCTGACCTTCCACTCGCCCGACAAGCGGGGCACTTGAAGCAGCGGTCTTATGGAAGAGAACTGGACCGTCCCTTCGGCGCGACGGCCCCAGCGCGCGTACCACCAGACAGTGAGGGGGACAACCACCAGAAGGAGGAGGATCCAGGGATGAGCAAATTCGAGCACTATTCAGATTATTGAGTTCTGCTCAATATAATGACTGAGGCGGAGGATAGTTTCCTCGCAGAAGAAATCACCTACGAGCTGCAGACCGATTGGCAATCCCGCGCTGTGTTCAGCACAAGGAATGCTGATGGCGGGAACTCCAGCCAGACTCATAGGTGTCGTAAATATATCGGCAAGATACATCTCAAGTGGATTGTCGAGATTTTCTCCAAGTTTGAAAGGGGGTGTAGGTGTTGTGGGAAGTATAATAACATCAACTTGAGAAAAAGCGTCAACAAAATCATCTCTAATGAGCCGGCGGACTTTCTGAGCCTTGCAGTAATAGGCATCATAATAACCTGATGAAAGAATATAAGTACCGAGCATGATGCGGCGTTTCACCTCATCGCCGAATCCAGCAGAACGTGTGTTGCAATACATCTCTTCCAGCGTCTCATCTCTTTCACTCAGGCCGAACCGTACACCATCAAAGCGCGCCAGATTCGATGAAGCTTCTGCCATCGTTAAAACGTAGTAGGTCGCAATAGCGAACTTGCAATGGGGTAAGATGACAGTTTCGATTTTACAACCCGCTCTCTCAAGTGATGAAAGGAGACTTTTGAGTCTCTCCAGAATTTCTTCATCCACCCCTTCTGCAAGAAAATTCCACGGCACCCCTATCCTTGGCGGCAGATCACCTTCAAGCAGCTGTGAATAGGGCGGTACGGGCTCGGCTGAGGATGTTGCATCTTTCTCATCGACACCGGCAACAGTTTCCAGAAGAAGTGCGATATCACCGGTAGTTTTGCCAAAGGGACCGATCTGATCGAACGATGAGGCAAATGCCACCAGTCCGTACCTCGATACACGACCGTAGGTCGGTTTAAGTCCATACACGCCGCAGAATGCCGCCGGTTGACGCACCGAGCCGCCGGTATCCGAACCGAGAGCCAGATCGGTGAGCCCCAATGCCACAGAAAGGGCGGATCCGCCGCTTGAACCGCCAGGAACCCTCTCCTTGTCCGTGGGATGCCTTGCCGGCCCGAAACGGGAGTGCTCAGTGGAGGAACCCATAGCGAATTCGTCATGGTTCGTCTTACCTACAATGACACCTCCATGCGCTAAAATCTTTTCCACCGCGGTAGCGTGGTAGGGCGATTCGTACTTATGTAGAATGCCGGAAGCGCAGGTGATTCGCCACCCTTTCACCGCTATGTTATCCTTCACTGCGACGGCTCTACCGCCCAGAATTCCGCTCTGAAGCGTTGATTCCCGGTAGAGCCCTTCCTGAGGGCTCAGAACAATAGCGTTATTTTGCGAGTACTTCTCAGATCCCTCAATAAAGCCCTTCGATTTTTTGGCTGGATCGAGAGATGAGACAGCGGGGTTATTCACCCGGAGATTCCGGTTTCTCCGTTGTTTTCTCTATGGAATCCACGGTATCGTCCAGTTCTTTTTCGATGCCCTCGACGGCACCCTTAAACTCTCGGATTCCCTTTCCGAGTCCCCGCGCAAGTTCGGGAAGACGTTTCGCACCAAACAGCAACAATACGACAAGCAGGATCAGGAAGACTTCCCAGCCGCCGAGACCACCGATGAGAAGAGGAATATTCATCATATGTATCATTGTAACCTCCGTTCTTAACTCTATCTGAAATAGCGCAAGAAATAGTATGCCATGCCCAGACCAAAAATACCGGCAAAATTGAGCTTGATCTTGAGTCCCAGGATAAGCGTCAGCACGCCAAGATTTAGACTCAATGCGTCATCGCCGCCCCCAAAAAGGCCGCCGAGAGAAAACTCCACACTTTGAAGGAAGAACTGCCTCACTACCCCCTCCGGCAAAACAAACCCTAATAATTCGCCGATATACGTTCCAATCATAGCCCCGGCGAAAAGGATGAGAACAATCACCTTTACTTGACGTCTATTAGCCATCTTTTATTTGCTTTTGAAGAATCCGCGTTTTGAGACCACTTTAGTTTTTATCTGAGCCTCGTCGTGGGGAAGAAATGCCCTGACTATACCAGCAGCGACGTAGAGTGCCGCCAGGGGAAAAAGGATAAGGCTTTTCCAAAAGGTAAGAGCGCCCACGCACAGCATGAGTGCCACAACTTTAATGCGCCCGCGCCAATTAATGCCTATATAGGGTATCTTCGCATAGGGAATATGACTGACCATCAGATAAGATAGAACAAGCGCCAGCAACAGCGCAATTCGAGGGTCACCGGGCGAACCGTAAATACCCTGATTGAAAAGCACAAATGAAGCAAAAGTCAATGCTTGAGCTGTGCTGGCCAATCCTGTAAAGAAATGCTTCGGTGCATCCTCGCTCTGAATGGTGAAGCGAGCCAGTCGGAAGGCACCGGCAAAAAGCGGGGTAAAACTAATCATCGCTCCCAGAAAGGGGTGCATTCCTTCAATGTAAGCAAAATATAGCAGCACAGCCGGTGCGGTGCAAAAAGAAACAAGGTCGGCAGCAGAATCAAACTGTTTACCAAAGTTGGAAGGAACTTTCAGCAGTCGAGCTGTAGCACCATCGAGACCGTCAAAAAGAGCAGCCGCCAGGATTAACCATGCGGCCTTTCCGAAAGCTCCCAAGGCTGACTGTAGAATCGCCAGAAAGCCGAAGAGAAGATTAAAGAAAGTGAACACTCCCGGTATAGCCGATTTATTCACATGAATCTGTTTCATCATAAAAGTTCTCCAATCACCGACTGACCGCCGACCACCTTCTGTCCCACGTTTACATGAATCTTTGCATCAGCCGGAACAATAATATCTGTACGCGATCCAAACCGGATGTAACCGAGACGATCGCCGCGAGAGACCTCATCTCCTTCCTTGAGATAACAGATGATTCTTCGGGCTACAACCCCTGCGATCTGTTTTACCCTGATGAGGCTTTCACCGGTCACAATATGAATCTCCGTATGTTCATTCGCCCTGGAAGCTTCGTCTTTAAATGCAGCCAGGAATCTACCTTTTGAATATAATACTTTTTTCACAAGCCCGGAGACAGGAACGCGATTAGCATGAACATCGAAAATCGAAAGAAATATCGATACCTGCATAGCCTCTCCCTCTGAGCCTCTTTCGCTGCCCACAAAGACAACTTTCCCATCAGCAGGAGACAGGATGAGGTTTTCTCCGGGCGGTGTAATCCTGTCAGGATCGCGGAAAAAAATCAGGCAGAGAACAAGTAACGGCAGACAAATTATGGCGAGTACTTTTAACACCGGAATCTCTCCAGTCCAGCCGCCAAGCGCGAAAACTACCGTGACCAGAACTACTCCCGCAATTATACTTTTCCCCTCAGGCGCTAACATTTCATCTTTCCAGGTTCATCCACTCTTCGTCAGCCGCAATTTAGTAGTCGACATCTTTCCGTCGCGGTAGAACTTGATGCTGACCCTGTCATCCGCACGGAGATAGTCTTCCTCAATAAGTTTCAAAATATCACCCCCTGAATTAACCGAAGCATTATTCATCTCGTAGATTACATCTCCCACTTGAAGGCCGGCCTTATCAGCCGTACCGCCTCTGAGGATTTCCGTAATTATGATGCCACCGATTAGCGGCAGATTCAGGTATCTGGCGAGGGCTCTGTCCACTCGCTGAAATCGAAATCCGATGCTGACACTCCGGTCTATTCGACCATACTTTTTCAACTCCTCGGCGATTCCTTTGGCTCGGTTGATGGGTATAGCAAAGCTGATGCCGATGGAACCTTCCGAATATCCTCCACCGGTAAATATGAAAGTGTTGATCCCTATTACTTCACCTTCAGCATTGCTGAGCGGTCCACCGCTGTTACCCTGATTAATGGAAGCATCTGTCTGAATCATCCCTTGATACACTCTGCCGGAAAGTTCCTTGCCGAAATCGAGATCGACAGCACTGATAATGCCAACAGTCGCCGTCGGTTGTTTATTCACATCAAAAAGTCCGAAAGGATTGCCTAAGGCAATTACCCATTCCCCTATGATGATATCGTCGGAATCTCCAAGTTTTGAATATGGAAGGTGTTTACCCTCAATTCTCAGAACGGCAAGATCGGTAACTCTGTCTTCTCCTATGACTTCCGCATCGTATTCCTTCCCACCCGGCAGGGTAACAATTACTTCATCTGCGTTCTCGACAACGTGCTGGTTTGTGATGATATAGCCGTCGGGGCTGATGAGTACCCCGGACCCAAGACTCTTGATGGTTTGGCGATAAGGATTTTCGGGAAACAGGAACTGGAAAAATGGATCATTAAAAAAGGGCGATGGGATATACTCCTTGATCTGAACAACGTTTATGCTGGCAACAGCCGGCCCCACTGACTTGATCGCTTCCGTGATGGCGTTCTGCCTCGAGGCACTGACATCCGCCAATTCACCACAAAACGTTGACGGTGCTGTCAAAAGCAGGATCAGTGTAATCGAATAAAACATCTTTTTTACGCATGACATCATCATTAATAGGAAACTCTATCCAGGAAGAGTCCGGCTGCGGGCGCCTTCCAGACTTTCGCCTGAGGATCCTTGACTTCTAAAGTCTTGCCAAAATCGTCCACTGTAAGCCCGCCTTTTGCTACTTCTACCATAGTACCAACCAGATACCTGATCAGGTGACGAAGGAATCTATTTGCTTCCATCGTAAAAATTACAAAATCCCCACGTTTATTCCACCCAGATTGGTAGACGGTACAGCATCGGTTATCCCGCTGGGAAGAAAACTTTGTAAATGACGTGAAATCGATTTCACCGTTGAGAAGTCTTGCACACTGGCGCAACTTATGTACTACAACACTTTTCGGCACGCACCAGCAAATTCTTCTGTCAAGAGCAGATTCTCCCAATCGACAGTAGTAGCGATAAAGTCGGCGAGCAGCGCTGAACCGGGCATGAAAACTATCAGGCACAGCGGTGCAGTCCAATATACGCAGATCGTCAGACAGATTTCCGTTCAGTGCGTTCTTCAACTCCTGGCTGTTCCACACTTTTTCCAGTCGAAAGTTGGCCACCTGTCCCCTGGCGTGTACGCCAGCATCGGTCCGGCCCGCCCCGTTCAGCACCACCCGTTCTCCAGCGGTTAGCTTCTTCAGTACCCCTTCTATGTCACCCTGCACTGTACGCTTGGTACGCTGCATTTGCCAACCAGAAAAGTCGGTACCGTCATACTCAATGACAATCTTGTAATTAGGCAAGAGAGAGATATCCCTGCACCAGAATAGCTGTCAGGAGCAGATAGAACAGATCGGGCCATCCAAAACCGACGGGGTTGGCAATGCCCCGCGGCAAAACAGTCCCGTAACGCCTCGACTCTATCGCTATACCGAGATTCTCAGCCCGATGGAGGCAGTTGGAAATCAGCGAAGGGAGGTGAGTTGCGATTTGTTTGACCCTGCTGAATCTTCCGCTGGCCGGAGAAAGTCCCAAATAGGTTTCGTGATGGGTTATTGCTACCACCTCTTCCTTCAGCATGGGGAAAAACCGGAATGTCAGATACATGAGCTGAAAAGTATCCTCCACTACTCTCCCGCTGATTGCCGCCTGTCTGCAGACTGTTCTAAGGGCATCCAGGAGTCTTCGCGACGAAACAGCCTCAATAACAGCAGCCGTAACAATGACCATGAGGAAAACTCTAATACCCGATAAAAGTGCCGCTACCACCACATCAGCCAGAGAATCAGAAGTGAGTAAAAGACTGAAAACCGTGTAAATCAGCAACATTATCGGCACGTACAGAATAAATGGACGGATACGTAAATAGAGGGATCTGGTGTCAATTCTTAGAATCGGCATAAGAGCGATTGCCACCAGCGACAGCAAGATGAATTGATTAATTGCCTCTACGCTGAAAACAAGCATCAGATAGATGATCAGCAACAGCGAAAGTGTTATAGGATTGGGTCGATCAATCATAATGATTTAGAGGCCGTATCCCAAATATAACTCCAGTCCCACAGTCCCGTTTTTCGTCACAGGCAGTAGAGAAACCTCTACACCCTCTGCTTTATTGCCGAAAATGTAGCTGACATCAATAACAGAAATGATCCTGTTCAGTACCATACCTCCCATGACGAAAAGAGCGATTTCGTCAGCTCGATTGCGCCGCGACCAGTAGGTGCCGTATTTTTCCCTGCTCTCATTACTATCCCATCGCCAGGTGAAGTTTTCCTCATCCGGATAGACATCTGCAGGCAACCGTTCTCTTTGCTTAGTTTCATTATAAGCTTCCGTACTCATATAATTACCCACGTTCAGCAGAAATGTATCATCTCTTGCATCAAGAGAAATATCAGCATGAACTGCGGCGTATGCTTCGAGTCTCGATTGATACATATTACGAGACCAATAACTCTCAGCCAGCGCCAACCATAGTCCGATTTCAATACCGGTAAAAATTTTGCCTGTTCGGCTCTGTCCCACACTCATCTCTCCCAGTCCCGGAAGGAGAAGGGAGCGCACCATCGCTTTTGATTTTGACAACGGTACCTCCTGATAATTCGTGGATTGCGCATAGATGCCGGTGGAAGCTGTGAGGATGAGCGCTAGCGCAATGATGACTATTTTTCTCGATGCCAAAACCATAATCCAAGCAGAACAAAAATCACAAGAATGGAGTGTGTAAACAGATCGCCGTGCCTGCCGTAAAAGGTTAATACCGAACGGGGTGAAATACCAGCGGTGATAATACCTTCTTCTCCTACCTCCAGTCGCGAAGTCATTTGACCGGAAGCGTCATAAAAAGCTGAAATGCCCGTATTGGCGCACCTGGCCACAGCCATACGGTGTTCCACCGCTCTTATTCTTGCCAGCGCCGCATGCTGATACGGCTCGGCCGTATTTCCATACCACCCGTCATTCACCACCACAACGAGAAATCTGGCCCCAGCTGAAACGAACTTATTCACCAGACGGGGAAACGCCGATTCAAAACAGATAATCGTTGCAAAGGGAACGTCTTCAAGATGAAATAGAGTATGGCGATCCCCGGGTGTAAAATTCCCCAAACTCAATTTTTCCGCAAAGGAGACCCATTTAGGAAAGAGAGAGGACTCAGCCAGCGGTACCAGTTGAATCTTATGATAAGTAGCGATGGAATCGCCACCGTCAATCATGATTGCGCTGTTATAGGAAACTCTCTCCCCGGCCTCTCTTCCCCAGTCGATTGAACCGGTCAGGAGCGGGATTCCGCTTTCAATCACACGTTTCTTCACTCTACGGAGACGCTTCTGGTTCTTGCTCAGATAGGTCGGTGTTGCGCTCTCCGGCCAGACGATCAGCTGGGGATCCGTTTCAGTTGCCACCTTATAGAGCAAATCGAGATGATCGAACACCCAGTTCCTCCTCTCTGGATCCCACTTCTCATGAGGACCTACATTTGACTGTACTAAAGCAATCCTGATCTGAGGATCCGTCGTCGCCGAACGCCACTTCGCTATTAACCCGTAGCCCAGAAGCCACGGTAACACCAGGAGAACTAGTGTACCTTTACCCATCTGCAATCGTAATCGCGCCGGAAATCTGCAGATGCGAAAAGTGAGTACATTAAGGAGTACCAGCCAGAATGTGATGCCGTGAATACCTGTGAATTCAGCCATCTGTATCAGTGGTAGGTAGTCGGCCTGAGTTGTTGCCGGCGATACCCACGGAAATCCCAGCGGACCGAAATTCATTGCGTAGTCCACCGCTGTCCAGATGAACGGGGCCAGGAGCAATCCTTTACCTGTTCGAACATGAATAAGGGTGACCAAGAAACCGATCAAACTCCAGAACAGGGAGAGATAGACAACGGCGGCAACCATGGAGGCGAAGACGACGGGGAGAGTCTCACCGACATTGAAGGTGAGCCAATGGACTGCAATGAGATTGCTGGCCACTCCGGCGAGATATCCGAAGAGCATCCCCTCTGTCGGACTGGAACGACTGAAAACAGTCAGAAGTGGAACGAGACCAAACCATGCAACGAATCCCAGTTTCAGAGGTGGAAAAGCGAGTCCAATCAGAATACCGGACAGGAGGGTCAACTTCCACCGTGAAGCTGACAGGATTGTCTCAATCACGAAATGATTTCCTATCCAGGTAAGCTTGAAGGAAGATGGCCGCTGCGGTTGCATCAACAGACCCTTTTTCCCGGCTCGGCTCAAATCCCTGCTCTTGCAGTGATCGAACCGCTTCCACCGATGTCAGCCTTTCGTCTTCGATTTCGACAGCGACCGAAAAACGGTCTTTCAGGATATCGATGAAGAGTTCAACTGCTTTCGTCTGTTCCGTTTTCTGACCCTTCATGCCGATGGGAAATCCCACCACGATACCGTTGATCTGGTATTCCCCCATCAGTGACTTGAGTTGGGCTATCAAATCATCGATAGTCTGATATTTGATTGCTCTCAGAGGTGATGCGATGGTGCCGCTGGGATCAGACAGTGCCAGCCCGACCCGTCGGGAACCGTAGTCGATGCCGAGAATTCTTCCCATTCGCTTCGAGCCATGTTTTTTCGCGGGAACAAAAACTAATAGTCTATCGGTTGGTGCAAAACAGACTTCAGCAATTTCCCCGGTCGGAAATGAGACTTTCTATGAGCCGGAACGTATATCTCTTCATTTGTCCGAGGGTTACGAGCGCGCGGTTTGGCGCGTGCAGGTTTCACTGTAAGAGTCCCGAAGTTCCTTATCTCAATCCGGGTATTCAGTCGATCTTCAGACATCATCTCCCGCATTACTGTAAACGCTTCACTGATAACACCGTGAGTCTGATTTACACTCATATTGAGCCTGGATGCTACTCTCTTCGAGATGTCCTTCTTCGTATAGCTTTTTTGTTCTTCCATGATTATCCTCTCTCTAAGGTTATAGTTCCTTCCACATCATTTATCTTTCGTAATGCCAGATTGAGGCGCTTCAGATTATATACCTGGATAACTATATGACAGGTAGCAATCTCGTCCTTCACCTTGAGGTCGATACTTGTAATGTTGATATTCAGTCCAGAAATTGCTTCAGTAATATCCTTCAAATAACCTTTCCTGTCCTCTGCTAGAATCTTGATGCGGGAAAGAAATTCTTCCTTCCGTCCCACATCCCACTCTACTTCGAGAAATCTGTCTTGAAATTCATCCATGATAGGCAGGCTTTCGCAGTGAGAACGGTGGATTGTGACACCTCTCCCTTTGGTCACAAACCCTACAATTTCATCGCCGGGGATCGGATTACAACATTTGCTAAATTTAATCAGAACATTTTCGATTCCTTGCACACGCACGCCCTTAACCGAACGCCTGGCAATGTCTAGAAAAGAATTCTTCTCATCCCGCACCTTCTCGATCTGTTCATCACTAACTTCAGGTGAAAACTCGCGCATCACCTCTCGAACAGTCACTTGGCCTGTCCCCAGCGCTATGTACAGCTCTTCCTCACTGCTGAATCCTGTTTTTTCAGGAGATTTCTTGATCTCCTTGGCTGTACTCATCATTTTCAACCTTCGTAGAGTCTTTTCAAGAATCTCCTTCCCCAGTTTCTTACTTTCGTCTCTCCGAATTTTCCTGTACCAGCGAAGAATCGCCGTTCTTGCTTTGCTCGTTCGGATAAACTTCAGCCAGGCGTAACTAGGCGACTGTGAATCTGAGGTAATGATTTCCACAGTCTGTCCGCTTTTCAGCTCTGTGTTCAGCGGAACAATTCTCCCATCAACTTTTGCGCTTAGACAGCGGTGACCTACCTCGGTATGAACATTGTAAGCGAAGTCGATAGGGGTTGAACCAGCAGGCAACTGAAACAGATCCCCAGCCGGGGTAAAGACATAGACTTCATCCGGAAATAGATCAATTTGCAGGAGCTTCATAAACTCTTTCGGATCAGCCGATTCATCCTGCAGAATACCGACTAGATCTCTCAGCCACTGCACCTGTTTGTCCAGACCGTCGTCTTTGTCACGGGTCTCTTTATATTTCCAGTGAGCCGCAACGCCAATCTCAGCTGTTCTATTCATCTCCTCAGTCCTGATCTGGATTTCAACCATTTTCCCCAACGGACCAATCACCGTTGTATGAAGCGACTGATATCCATTATTTTTAGGTGTAGCAATAAAATCTTTGAACCTTTCATGAACGGGCGTGTAGAGTTGATGAATTATTCCCAGCACTGTATAGCAGGCGGCAACATCTTGCACAATAATGCGGATAGCAAAGATGTCATAAATCCCCTCAAGCGGCTTATCACGAGCAACCATTTTCTTATAGATGGATGTATAAGACTTCAGCCGACCCATAACCGTGTAAGCAATACCATAATTCCTGAGTTCTTCTTCCAGAGAATCGCTTACCTCTTTGATGAATTTTTTTCTGTATCCGCCAGTAGATTTAAGCGCTTTACCAATCTTCCTGTAATTATCTGGTTCTATCATCTTTAACACAAGATCATCCAGTTCACTTTTAACAGCAAACATGCCGAGGCGATGAGCCAGAGGTGAATAGACATCTCTTGTTTCCACCGCAATCCGTCTCTGCTTGATGAGCGGCAGATGGGAAATCGTACTCATATTGTGGAGGCGATCGGCAAACTTTATAATGATAACGCGGATATCCTTTGTCATGGAAAGGAGCATCTTCATGAGGTTTTCAGCCTGTTTTTCCTTGCGGCTACTAAACTTGATATCTCCAAGTTTGGTTACTCCGTCCACCAGATCGCTAACTTCGTGGCCGAATTCCTCCATAACGTCGTCATAGCTGGTAGCCGTATCTTCGAGGCAGTCGTGTAAAATCCCTCCCATGATCGTGGCGTGATCCATCTGCCATTCAGCGAGCGAACGAGCTACAGAGTAACAGTGTTCGAAGTAAGGTTTGCCAGACTGCCTCAACTGGCCGGTGTGTTTTTCTTTACTAAACTGGTAGGCGTGCCAGAGCTGATCGGTAACCTCGTTACCCGGTGCCTTGCCGTTCCGGCTGAGGAGGTTAACCAAATCGAGGAATTCTTTGGGATATGAGCCGGTAACTGTGGGGATTAGATCGGCGATCTTCACTAAAATGGTACTTCTGTGCCCTCTTCTTCGAAGATGGTGGCACTCTCAAATTTGGCATAGCGATCGACGAAGATCGTCTCCACAGTGCCCGTTGGGCCGTTACGCTGTTTTGCCAGCAGGATCTGAGCTTTGCGACGATCCTCTTCATCCCTGGTATACATCCATTGCCGGTATAGAAACATGACAACATCTGCGTCCTGTTCAATGGCGCCGCTTTCACGCAGATCTGAAAGTTGCGGCCGGTGATCGCTGCGGCTTTCCGGTGCTCGTGACAGCTGAGACAAGGCAATGACGGGCACCTCGATTTCTTTGGCAAGGGACTTAAGGGAACGGGAAATGGTGGAAATTTCCTGTTGCCGGCTCTCCGAACCGTACGGCCCGCGCATAAGCTGAAGATAATCGATGATGATCAGTTTTACGTCTTTCTCAGCCTTCAAGCGGCGAGACTTCGCCCGTATTTCTGTAATTCCTATGGCCGGAGTATCATCAAGATAGATGGGCGCCTCCGCCAGTGTTCCTACTGACAGAGAGAGATTCTTCCACTGCTGCTTGGGAAGCTTTCCGGTCCGCACAAGGTGACTGTCCACGCGAGCTTCCGCACAAAGAAGCCTCAGTGCGAGCTGATTGTTAGACATCTCCAGACTGAAAATTCCCACAGGGATGCCATGGTCCACCGCAGCGTTCCTGCCAATGGTCATCGCCAGAGAGGTCTTACCCATGCCGGGACGTCCCGCCACAACGATTAGCTCAGAATCCTGAAATCCTGAGGTCAACTCATCCAGATCCATGAGACCCGAAGGAACACCAGTAACTGAACCGGGCTTCTGGTGGATGCGATCAAGTTCTTCAAAAGCCTGCTGGAGGACAGGATTCAGCTGTTCGAATCCGCCTCGCAAACGGTTTTGAGAAATGGCAAATATCTTCTGTTCGGCCGTGTCCAGCAGCTCCTCAATGTTTTCTCGATCATTGTAAGCTCGCTGTGAAAGTTCAGCTGCCGCATCGATCAGACCGCGAAGACTCGCTTTCTCAAGAACGATTCTGGCGTAATGATCAATGTTCGCCGTCGTCGGTACACTTTCTGAGAGCCCCGTGATATAGTAGGCGCCTCCTACAGCTTCCAGATCTTTACCCTTCTTCAGATTATCAACAACCGAGATGGCATCCACGGGGTCGCCGGAATTGAACAGATTAAGCATGCACTTGAATATCTTAGCGTGAGCATCCTTGTAAAAACTTTCGGGAGCAAGAATCTCCATGGCTCGACTTACGGCTTCCTTAGAGGAGAGCATAGCACCCAGAACAGCCTGTTCAGCCTCTATCGCCTGCGGTGGTACGTGGAGTTCCAGTTCAGATGTCTCTCTCGCCATGATCAATCCTGAAGCATTCTCTGTATCCACTGGAAGTCTTCCCAGGCCGGACGTTTATAATTGGGATTTCGCAGGAGTGCTGCCGGATGGTAAGTAATCACCATATCATAGCCGTTCCATTTCCAGAGCTTTGATCTAAGTTGAGCCAGTGATGCTCTCACAGAGAGAAGTGAGTGTGCCGCGGTGGCACCCAGGGCTACGATCAGTTTAGGATCGATAATGCTCAACTGCTGCTCAAGGTAAGGCATACATGTGGCGATCTCATCAGCGGAGGGAGTCCGGTTGTCAGGTGGACGGCATTTGAGAACATTACAGATGTATACCTGATTGCGGTTCATATGAATAGCCGCTAGTATCTTATCCAGCAACTTTCCGGCTCTGCCGACAAATGGTTCTCCCTGCCGATCTTCTTCTCTCCCCGGTGCCTCGCCCACAAAGACGATATCTGAATGCGGATCGCCTACACCGAAAACAAACTTTATCCGCGTCTCTCCCAAAGCGCACCGCATACACTGATTGATCTCCTGTTCAAACTCATCCAGAGATTCATTCGTCTTGGGAAAATCAGCGAGGAAACTTTGATCGGTATACACCGTATCGCCATACATCTCCCGCGTCTGCCTGAAATAGCGCTGCGCCAAACCAGCTGTCGATGAATCCTCAATCATTAAGATTCAGACTCTCATTCCTCATCGGGCTCAGGATAGCTCCATTGAAGTTCTTCTTTAAGGAATTCCTCAACGGCAACAGTAGTCGCTTTCTCTTTTTCCTCATAATCCTCTGACAACTGTGGCTCTCCAAGCAGAGGCAGTTCTTCTTCGTAAACCTCCATCTTTTCCTCCGCTGCCCGGTCGCCAATGATCTGACGCGCCCGCTTAGCCATCACAAGCGTAGCTTCATACATGTCTTCAGTCCTTTCTTCTATCTCCCTTAACGGGATTGTCTTAATTGCCATTCTTCGTTCCTCCATTTTTCCAATTAGACAATTTACCTAGAATCGTATTTATCGTTTCTGAAACATCGTCATTTACCACTGAGGAATCGTACTGATCCTCAAATGCCATTTCCATCTCCATCCGTTCGAGTCTTTTTGTAATCCTCGCCTCAGAATCTACTCCTCTCTTCCTGAGCCTTCTCTTGAGCTCTTCCTTACTTGGCGGCCTTATAAAAAAAGAGATCGCTTTCTCGGGATAGGCCTCCTTGATTGCAACCCCCCCCTTCACATCAACTTCCAGTAGAAGAACATCACCGTTCTCAATCGCCTTCTCCACACTGTCGCGTTTTGTGCCGTACATATAACCGTGCACTTCCTCATATTCAACCAGACCACCCGCCTTTACCATCTGATCAAACTTTTTCTGTGATATAAACTCATAGTCATATCCGTCTTTTTCGTATTCCCTTTTCGGACGGGTGGTGCAGGATACAGAGAAAATCCAATCGGGTCTCTCTTTCTGAAGTTCACGACAGATAGTTGTTTTTCCTGCGCCTGACGGCGCCGAGATTACGACGAGACAGCCATTCATAGGACATTCTGTACCTGCTCTTTGATCTGTTCCCCTTTTTCTTTCATATCGATCACTCGCTGGGTGATTTCAAGTTCACTCGTCTTTGCTCCTATGGTGTTGATCTCTCTGTTAATCTCCTGCAAGAGAAAATTCATTCTCTTTCCAACAGACAGTTCAGATTCGACAAGCTTTTCCAACTGAGCAAGATGACTATCCAAACGAACACACTCTTCGGAAACATCAGCTTTCTCCGCAAGAACGGCTGCCTCCTGAAGCAGGCGTGAATCGTCAAGTTCAATATCCCGAACCAACTCTAATAGTCTGTTTTTATAACTCTCCTTTACTTTTTCCATCGACTGGTCAGCCAGAGACTTGATCTCATCAAGTGTACCGATCAACTGATCGATTCTCTTCTTCATATCGCGCGCCAGAATCTTGCCTTCCGAAACTCTCATTTCCACCAATGTTCTAAGAGCCTGCTTCACACTCCCCATGACCGCATCTCCATCAATCCGTTCAGCCGGCTTAGTTGCGATCAGTTCATTCAGATCGATAACTTTCCCCAAGTCGATTTTGCGCTGGTACTCCTTTTCAATGGTGTCGAGGATTGAAGCATACTGTTCGAACCGCTTGCGATCAAAACTGAAACCTCCGTTAGCAGACGGATTTTCAGTTTCAAGATTGACAGTCACCGTCACCGACCCCCGCACACAGACATCCTGTACCGTGCGGCGGATTTCATCCTGAAGGTAGTTCAACTCCTTTGGTAACCTGGCCTTGAAGTCTACGAAACGGCTGTTCACGGCCCTCACTTCTGTCGATACGACTGTGCGTCCGATGGTGACCGAAGCAGAGCCGAACCCTGTCATACTTTTAATCATTCAGAAAGTCCTGGATAAAGTTAGCAATTTTAGTGTAGAAATTTGTTTCAGACAAGATCAATCAACGCATATAACATTCGGATAATTAAGAAGTTATCCACACTCAATTCTCGCTCTTCTCTCTCAGGGAATCTAGGTATCCGAGTCTTACATTCAAAGAGAGATAGTGACTGGTGCCGAGGATACTACCGAGGGGCGACGGGGTGAAGGCGTAATCGAGGTGACCAAAAGGGAGAGCGAATCCCAAGCCGATTGAATATCGTGAAACGGGATTCCTTCCTGCTCTAAGATGGAAACTGTCCTTGTAATCGATTTCAACTCCAGCTCTCAAATGAGCACCAATATTGCCCACTGAGAAGTCATCACTGCCGGATCGCCCGCCAAGATTCAGATCGGCGGTGAGCATGGCCTTCACCTCCATCTCGGCGCTCTCCACAGGAAAGACATGTACATCACCGATGACGATCCGCGGAGCGACGCGTTCCACCGTACCGGAATCCCAGACGATCCACGAAGTGGATGCATCCCGCAGTGAAATTCCCACCGTATTGTTTGGCATGAAACTGTTGTATGCCCCCACATCAAAACCGACGCCGTAACCGGTATGGTCACCCAGCTGATGCATCAAAAGCTTGGCCGCGCCGCCCACATTCCACTGCCATCGCGTAGTGGCAAATCCGACAGCGCCGGCCCACTGCACCTGATTGAAAAAGGTGACATCAGAAGCGATAATCCGTTCACTGGGATCATCAAGAGAGCCTGTATTGTAGAGAAGTGCATCCAGAGTATTTGGAATATCCTGAACCGCATCGCGAATCAGTACTAATGACCATTTTGACTCCAAGTCTTGCTTTAAATCAAATGCTATAACATCAAAAATAACGGAACCTGAGAATCTTTCCTGATGAGCATAAACAAGCGACTTTTCGTGTTCGGCAAACAGCCTTGCCGGATTCCACAGAATGGAGAGAGGACCTGTGGCGGATGCGACCTCCGACCCGCTGAGCCCGATGGACTTAGCATCTCCTGCACCCTGATAAACCTGATTTCCGTACTTGATCCAGATGGACTCCGCCCTGAGGCTGCCACCATGGAGCATCATAACAACGGTGACCAGGATTAGAAATGTCACCCGTTTGATTTTACTGTTAAAGTCCATACTTCGATTTCAGTTCATCGAGTTTCTTCAGCGCTTCCAGAGGAGTCATCTGATTCACATCCAGCTGCGCCAGGGTTTTGCTAAATTCTGATTCCTTTTTTGAGAAGAAATCCAACTGATCTTTCGACTCTGCTGCGTGCGTCGTTTCCGTTTTTTCCGGCGTCCTGTGCTGGATGAGACCGGTCAGTATTTCGGAAGCTCTGCCTATCACCTTCTGCGGTAGTCCAGCCATCAGGGCGACATGGATGCCGTAACTCTTATCACACGGACCGGGTACAATCTTGCGCAGAAATACGATATGATCGCCAAACTCTTTTACCGCCACATTGTAGTTGACCACCCTTTCGAGCATCGTTTCCAGCTCAGTCAGTTCGTGGTAGTGCGTCGCAAAAACAGTTCTTGACGCTGCCTCAGGCGTATTGTGAAGATATTCCGTAATGGCCCATGCCAGGGAGAGGCCATCGTAGGTAGCGGTACCCCTACCGATTTCATCAAACAGGATCAGGCTCCTCGGAGTAGCGTTATTGAGGATATTGGCTGCTTCTGTCATTTCCACCATGAAAGTCGATTCACCGCCGGCCAGATTGTCACTGGCGCCGACGCGAGTAAAGAGGCGATCGACAATGCCGATTCTTGCCTTCTGCGCCGGAACGAAACTCCCGCATTGAGCCAGAAGAACGGTAAGTCCTATCTGCCGCAAATAGGTCGATTTGCCCGCCATATTGGGTCCCGTAATCAGCAGAATCTGATCGGAGCTTGCTTCCAGCGTAAGGTCGTTGGCGATGAACTTTTCCCCTACCGGCAACAGTGATTCCACTACGGGATGTCGGGATTCAATAAGCTTCATAGTCGGCTCTTCAACCAGCTCCGGCTTCGTCCAGCGGTGTGACAGTGCTACTTCCGCCAGGGCAGCGTAGAGATCAACCTGGCTCAGCAGATGAGCATTGTGCTGGATGGACGATGAAAAGGTCAGTATCGCCAGCATGAGTTCATCGAATATGCGCGCCTCTATTCTTTGAATTCTCTCATCCGCACTCAGGATCTTTTCTTCATACTCCTTCAGCTCCGGCGTAACGAACCGTTCAGCATTGACCAGCGTCTGCTTACGGATATAGTCCTCAGGAACTTTGGCCAGATGGGTCTTCGTAATTTCGAGATAATAGCCGAACACCTTATTGTAGCCGATTTTAAGAGACGGAATACCGGTCTTCTCCTTTTCCGTTTGTTCAAGTCCGGCTATCCAGCTTTTGCCTCCACTGGAAATGGATCTCAATTCGTCAAGCTCTCCATCAACACCTTTTCTGATGACGCCCCCATGAGACAGGAGCATCGGAGGTGTATCTTCCAGAATGTCATCAATTTTGGCAACAGCGTCGCTTAAATCAGCGAAATTTTCCGCGATACTCTTTAACGAACTGTTCTCAGCTGCCAGCAACAGATCTGCTATAACGGGCATCAGTTTCAGGGTCGATTTCAAACCGAACACATCTCGCGGCGTAGCCCGCCCCCGGCTGAGCTTACCTGTAAGGCGCTCGACATCGGAACAATTACTAAGAATCCGCCTCACATCACTGCGCAAAGTTTCATCATTGAAAAACCCTTCCACGCCACTGAGCCACCTCTCGATCCTGTTTCGATCCAGTGAAGGATTTTTCAGTCTGTGCCGCAGGAGCCGGCCGCCTCCGCCAGTAATTGTTTCGTCCAGAATGCTGATAAGTGTCCCGTGAGTCCCCTGGGTCAAAAGGGAGGTGAAGACCTCCAGATTCCTGACTGTAAAATCATCTAGACCCATCCGTTCGCCATCGCGCAGGGGTGTAAGTTTGGTGATATGGCGCAGGCTGCTCTGAATGTTTTGCTCAACATAGCGCAGGATAACACCGGCGGCCGAAACGCCTGCTGTCATGTTATCACATCCGAATCCTTTGAGAGATTTCACCTTAAAGTGAGCATGGAGAGCTTCGCGGCAAACTTTCTCATCAAATGCCCATTCATCCATCTGCGAAAGAAACGGCTTCATCTTTTGAAACCATTGGGAAGCTGTAATGCTGTCACTATCGGAGACTATGATCTCCCGCGGTGAGAAACGGACGAGATTTTCGGCCACATTTTCCTCACCACATTCTCCCACAAAAAATTCCCCCGTAGAGTGATCAAGCATGGCAAAGCCGACGCGGTCAGAACCGTACTTCACCGCCCCCAGAAACGTGTTCGATTTCCGCCCTTCCTTTTCATCGTGAATAGCGGTGCCGGGCGTTACGACTTCCACTACCTCGCGCTTTACGATCCCCTTGGCCGTTTTCGGATCTTCAACCTGTTCACAGATGGCCACCCTGATTCCTGAATCGACTAGCCGAGGCAGGTAGCTATCGAGGGTGTGGTGAGGAAAACCGGCAAGGGGGACTTCTTTGGCGGCGCCGTTAGCCCGCTTGGTTAAAGTTATTCCCAGAACCTTCGCGGTCACTCTGGCGTCATCATCGAAGGTTTCATAAAAGTCCCCCATCCTGAAAAGAAGCAAACTTTCCGGATGCTGCCGTTTGACATCGTAATACTGTCGCATGAGGGGCGTCATACCGTCTGCTGAAGATTTTCCTCTCTTTTTGGCCGCCGCACTCATGAGTTCAATATCCTGTGATCACCTTCTCTCTGCGTTATCTGGTGCTCATCCAGATATTCCAGCAGTGGGATGGCATGCTTCCGGGTTGTATGCGTAATGGATTTGAAATCGTTCACCGGAAGGAGTGCCGCCGAGCGGAAAAAATCGCGTACCTTCTGTTCTAGTTTCACCAGGTTATCCCTGTGGTACCAGAGATCCCTGTTTACCTCATCAACTCGATCCTGATCCTTCAAGACATGTAGAATGGGCAGCAAATCGCTAGAGGAAACCTCCAGTAAGGAGGCAAGATCGGATACGTTCGGCGGTGTAAGATTCGACCGGCGAAGCTTAACCTCCACCCTTTCAGCCAGTTCCTTGTCCTTATCACTCAGTTCAATGTGAAATCCTTTCAGTGAGACAAGCCCCTGCGCTAGTCCAACCTCTCCATCAGAAACGAGTTGTTCTGTTAAAAAGTTAAAAGCGGTTTGGCTCAATTTAAGCTGTTGCCGCAGTTCTTCTTTCGGAATCCCCTTGCGGTAAAGGCGCTGTTTATGCGACGTCTGCAACACGCGTCTGTAATCTTCAGCCAGCGATTCGCTATCTGAGCACAGTAAGATGAATGGATCATCAGGCGCTCCGAACCTTTCCACCTCCAAGCCCGAAAGTAATACCTCGAGATGCTCACATGAGATTTGCCACTTTGCTGCCCACTGTTTCAAGCTTAACGGCCTTTTCATTGAAGCTCCAAGGAAGAGTACCAATCTCTGCTGTTCATTTTCACCCTTGAGAAGTGTGAGCCACTGCCTGGCTTCCTTCCACTTCATCGGTGCCGCGGGATCGATGACGGTGCCCCCGCCGATGGTCACTGCCGGTGAGTAAAACCTGATTATGACAGGATCATCCACCGCTACAGCCACACTCTTTTCCAGTCTTATGAGAGCTGCAGACTCCTCCCCCGGCTTCAACTTCTTCTTACCGGATTTGTCAGCCAGATAGACTCGACCCATTACCTCATCAGTTCCCACGTGAACACGAACCCGCTGTTCATGTTTGATACTTCTTTCACTCCTGTCGAGAACTTTGAGCATCACACCAATCTCGCTAGAAGGGTGCATGAACTCTTTCGCTACAACCTGTGAACCGCGGTAGATTTTTTCTTTGTCACCTCCGCTCAGATTGAGAGCTGCCCGGTCTCCCAGTGAGACGCTGGCAACTTCGTTACCGTGGGACTGGAGTCCCCGAATCTTCACTTTCATCTGCGCCGGAAGTATCTCCAGTTCATCTCCCGTGGCGGCTGAACCACTCACTACCGTCCCGGTGACGACTGTTCCGAACCCTTTCATGGCAAATGCCCTGTCTATAAATAGGCGAAAGAATCCCCGGTCCGCTTTTTCGACCACATCGCCTGACAGATCCAGCAGAACCTGCCTCAGTTCCTCAACACCGTCCCCGGTTACGGTGGAGACTCTGACAATCGGCGCCGCCGCCAGAAAGGAACCTTTGACGTAGTCGCGAACATCTTCCTCCAGAAGATCGAGCCAGTCAGTATCCTGCGCCAGATCGACTTTTGTGATGGCGATACAGCCGGACTTCACACCTAGAAGCTTCAGGATGTCCAGATGTTCTTTTGTCTGAGGCATGATGCCGTCATCGGCGGCGACGGTTACGAGGGCGATATCAACAGTAGTGACACCCGCCATCATATTGCGGATGAATCGCTCATGTCCCGGCACATCGATGATCGTGATGTCATCGCTCAGGAAAGCGAAACCGAGATCAATAGTCATACCCCGTTCCTGCTCTGCCGGCAGGTGATCCGTATTCATGCCTGTCAGCGCCTCCACCAGAGCCGTCTTGCCGTGATCGATATGTCCCGCCGTGCCGATGACCACCTGCTTCATAACCCACTATCTCCACGCGCCACCTTCTCCAGCACAGTCTTCAATTTAGAATAGTGATCTGGCAGGACCGCCTTCAGATCGATAAAGAATCGGTTTCCTGAAATGTATCCCAGAACGGGCGGCTCGGATTGGCGGAAGCGACGCGCAAGATGGGAAGGCTTAACTTCTGTCTTATTGAACTTGAGCGCAACACTGTCGAGTGTCTCAGTGGGCAGTGATCCACTGCCGGCTTCCACTTCGGTTTCCACAAGTTCGATACCTAATCGATTGACGGTCTTCCTGCTGAGATTCGTAAGCAGCTTGTTGCCGCGCCGCCTCAACGTCTTTGACGCAGTTGTCAACAGTGAAAAAGTGAGATTGTCTTTCGTGACAGACATATCACGAAAAGTATGCATCGTCTGCTCAAGCAAGAGTAGAGTCATTTTATCGCACCGTAGTGCGCGGTAGAGCGGATTTCTGTGCAGCTTTACAATCAGACTTTTTCTCCCGGCGATGACACCGGCTTGAGGACCTCCCAGAAGCTTATCCCCTGAAAATGTGATCAGATCAGCACCCTGTTTTACCATTTGGACTGCCACCGGTTCAGCGGGCAATCCCACCCCTTGAAGATCAAAGAGAGCGCCGCTGCCGAGGTCTACGATAAGTGGTACGCGTTTCTTGCGTGCCAGTACCGACAGCTCAGATGTGGCTACCTCATTAGTGAATCCAAGGACACGGTAATTACTTGTATGAACAACAAGAATTGCACCCGTATCTTTGGAAACACTTTTCTCATAATCACGAAAATGGGTACGGTTAGTGGTGCCGATTTCTACCAGTCGTGCTCCGCTCTTGGCTACAACTTCAGGAATCCGGAAAGAGCCGCCGATTTCGACCATCTGTCCTCTCGATATAATCACTTCCTTCCTTTCGGCGAGGCTGTTCAGAGCCAAGAGAACAGCGGCGGCGTTGTTATTCACCACGAGCACCGACTCTGCTCCGGTCAAAGACGAGAGGAGTGGCTCAATGTGATGAAGCCTCTCACCCCGTTTACCGGTGGCAAGGTCGACCTCTAGAGCAGTGTACCCGGCCGCATCTCCGGCAACTTTTGAAAGGAACTTCTTTGACAGCGGCGCCCGCCCCAGGCCGGTGTGAAGGACTATTCCCGTCCCATTGATGACTTGGCTGAAACCGGATACAGAGGCCTCCGCTACCGCTTGCCTAACCAACTCCAGTACAGCCTGCTTATCAGGCAGCGGTTTACCATTTCTGGCCATGTTTCTAAGGAGAGTCAGTTCTCTTCTCACAATATCGGAAATATAGCCCCGAGGAAGATCAATCTCTTCACAGGAAAGTGACTCGAGAATCGAGTTAACAGAAGGGATGTCATGCAGCTTCAACTAAGATTCCTCACTTTTCGAAGATAGAGGATGACATATTGAAATGCAAGGGAATCCGTGCTGACTTTATCGAATTGCTCGTCTCAAGAAGAGGGCCACAAAGAATACCATGAACATCAGTATCGCTACGAAAGGAAATACCATTGAAACACCGTATTTCACAGCGAGGTTCCCGCCAAATCCGGACGCGAGCGATCCGATTCCGAAGCTAAGGAAGAATGAGATGCCGTAGCCGAGGCCGCGGGAGGTATCGGAAGTGAAACTGGCGATAAGAGAATTCCCGATTGGTTGAATCATAAAATGAACAACACCCAGTAAGATGCCACTCAGAATCATAATTCCGCTGTTGTTCATTCCGAACGCAATGAGCAGCGGAATGTGGGCAATGGCGATCAACTGCACCAGACGCACCTTGTCAAATCTATCACCCCACCTTCCACCAAGGAGCTGTCCCGGGATACCGGCAACGAGTACGAGGGTAGCGAAGAAGCCCCCTTTTACAACACCGTCAAGACCTTCGAATACCCCTTCCAGGTTTTCGCTGAAATGGATAGGCATATAGGTAGAAAAGCCGTAGAAGGTGAGCCCGATGAGTACCGCAATGATGTAATACATGAAAAGCGGGAGTATCCTGGTGGGACCGTCATGAACGACGTTTTCTTCATGGACGGTTGTTTTCCTTGTGGGAATCACGATCGCAGTTACAGCTGCGAGGGCGAGACAGAACAGCGCGAGCGAGCCGTAGGCCCAGCGCCACGAAATATTTATAGCCAGCCACGCCGCCAGCAGAGGACCCGCCGCAAGGCCTGCACTACCGGCAATCCCGTGATATCCCATGGCCCTGCTTGTCTGACGAATTCTACGCGAAATGAGGGTGAGTCCGGCGGGATGATAGATGGAGCAGAACAGTCCTAGCATCATGAGGGCAACTGTCAATGTCGTCAGATCTCGCGAAATTACGACCATGATTCCAGATGCTGCGGCACCCAGCAGATAAATAAGAAGTAGTTTCCGGCCGCCAATCTTCCGCTCAATCCATCCTGCAGGGATAGCACCAAGTCCGAACATGAAATTCGAGATCATATAAACCCATCCCAGAGTACTGAGGTTGACTTCAAACTCTTTCATCAGCAGGCTCATGATAGCCGGAAAGATGAGCATCGCGCTGTGAACGGTAAAATGACTCAACCCTGTCAGGAGGAGGAGGATCTTGGAATCACTTGAAAACATCAGCTTGAAGCTGTGACGAGCGTGGCGCGGCCCGGCAAGTTGAAAGAGGAGTTACCAGGCCTGAAGCTGGTTCGATCTGTTGGGGGCAGTCCAGAAGAATCTGCTAGCGCCGCTCCTTGATCCTGGCAGCTTTGCCTTTGAGCTTTCTCAGATAATAGAGTTTGGCCCGCCTGACCTTCCCGCGACGAACAACATTAACGCTTTCGATGTTAGGCGAGTGGAGTGGAAAGATTGTTTCAACACCTACATTGGATGCGATTCTTCTGATGGTAAAAGTAGAATTTGTTCCACTCCCTTTTTTCGAAAGGACAACACCTTCAAAGCGTTGAGTCCTCTCTCTTCCGCCTTCAACGATTTTTACGCTTACGGCAACCGTGTCGCCGGCGCGAAAATGTGGAATATCACTTCTTTCCTGATCTTGCGATAATTCGTGTGCCTGAACCATTTTTCTACCTCACTTCGAAATCTCTTCCTGATATCGTTTCCAAAGATCAGGACGACTCTTTTTCGTTTTTGCCTCTCTCTTGGCTTTACGCCACTCTTCAATCCTGGCGTGATGACCACTCAATAGAACATCCGGCACCTTCGCTCCTCTTACCTTTTCCGGCCGCGTATAATGGGGATGATCCAGAAGCTGATGGGTGAAGGAATCGCTGGTAGCAGAATCGTGATCTCCCAAAACTTCCGGGATCAGTCTTACTACCGAATCAAGTATTACCATGGCGGGGAGTTCACCGCCTGTCACCACATAATCACCAATGGATATCTCGTCAGTGACTTCCATCTCCCTGATCCGTTCATCCATCCCTTTATAGTGTCCGCAGATGAATACCAAAGCTTCCTCCCTGGAAAGATCCCAAGCTTTTTCCTGGGTCAGGATCTCACCCTGGGGTGTTGGAAAGATTATTCTTAGGGCACCTTTACCTTTATAATCAGAGCGCACATGATCCATCGCCTTCAGTATCGGTTCCGCCATCATCACCATGCCCGTACCGCCACCAAAAGGATAATCATCGATCTGCCGGTATTTACCTTCAGTGTATTCCCTGATATCAACAGTATGATATGCCACGATGCCCTTCTCACCGGCGCGGCGAAGGATACTCTCCCCAATGATGGCTTCTACCATTTTGGGGAAAGGTGTCAAAATATATATCTGGTTCATCTCTCGTATACTTCTTAAGGAGATTTCTACTCTACGATTTCCAGCAGCGCGCGCTTGCCGCCCCCCTTGGCGCTGATGGCTGATATAAAAGTTCGGAGAGCACCTGCCGTTCTGCCGCGCTTACCGATAACCTTACCCAGATCACCATCGCCAACGCGCAATTCATAAATAATGGTTCGCTCGCTCTCCACTAGTGTTACTGTAACTTCATCTGGTTTATCCACCAATTCCTTCACAATCCGCTCTATGAGATCTTCCATGCCAAGCTCCTTACTCAGTCACTTGATTCCGACTGATCCATCTCAACTATCTGTCTTCTTTTTAGACTCTTTCTTTTTCTTCGCTTTCTCTTTTTCCTCTTTGGCCTCTATCTCCTGTTCCTCAACTTC
>CEPZ01000430.1_pt1 | contig 28479 bp, 53 predicted proteins | sample 530461 | NCBI WGS metagenome assembly CEPZ01 (sample SAMEA2620106, study PRJEB7988) | marine metagenome | isolation source: saline water (ENVO:00002010), including
CTGGCAATTGTCCCGTCTGGGAGCCTGTCTCCCGGCTGTATAACATCGGCCATCGGTTGTCGGGTGTCTGTAGTACCTGTAGAGGTTGTGTCGGAACTCCCCGCGGCTTGGTTTCCGCTTATGTCATAGCCACGATTCGCCAATTCATCCCTCACCACGTTGGCGGGGACTCCTGATGATTGGGCTATATCATCAACACTATAGGAATATTCCCTCAATATGCCCGCAATGGCATCGGCTTTCTCCTGCATGGTTCCATCAGAGTTCTGTATATCCCTTATCACATCGTCAAACGCAGTGGAGCTTCCTTCGGTGGACGGGTCCAAATCTAGCAAGAACCTTCTTTCTCTCGCAACTATTTCTTCTTCTGTCTCTGGCGGGCCACTAATTGAGCTATTTGAGCCGAAGAATCCAAGCGCCCGCAGGGCGTTGATAACGTCCGGCACTCCTGGGCTAAAAGAAACTATGTCTGTCATTATTCAATCCTCCAACTGCGCCTTATCTCTCTACTCTACAGGGTCCAAAATGGTTGTTATGTAATGTCCTATAATATTTAGATGAATATCATCATCACCTGTCTTCGCATTAATCCACACTCCAGGATTAACCAATACTCTTATGTTTGGATAGGGAAGCACGGTTAACTTGCCCATCCCAAACTGAAAAAGGCACTTACTAACAGTTGTAGAGTCTGAAGCGGTTGCTTCATATATTTCCACCACCGTATCTGAGGCGTCGCTTATATCTTTATCCGCAAAACATAAAAACCCGGTTATAAGAAACTGTCTTCCAACTTTCGGTGCGTAAAAATTGTACGCTGTATCGATCGTATCAAGGGTATTAAATTGAGTAAGATCAAAAGCTCCCTCTGCAACCCGTACCGCACCCGTTAGATCAACATCAACCTCTACTCCACCCTTGCCAACAAGTTTTACAGGAATCATTAAACTACTTCAGAACTAAAATGCCCAAACAGGGCAATTCTTCCCGATGTTGCCTCTAGTTCACTATTAACTTGAAGATACTGCCCCTTCACACAGACAAGCCCATCTAAAGGAATAATCTTCGTTTCTGTAGTTGACCCCCATGCGGTAAAGATTAGATCAGCATCAGCTAGCGCAGTCTCGTCACCGATAGCGGTTGCTAGTGACGCGGGCGACTTGCCCAAAAACTCACCATTTGGGTTTCTTCCGGTAATAGTAGTCCCCGCCATTGTCGTGGTGGCTTCGCCTATCCCAATATTACAGTGCATTGCCACGTTTCCTGGGGAGATTAACATTCGGGTCCATATCAAGAAACTGTCAGTGTCATTTCTCACCGCAATGAGCGTGTCATTAACATCAATATCGACATTTGCAGACTGCCAAATCCACGAATTTCCACGACCAGAGTTATGCTCGAATTCTGTTTCGGTTATTGCGTGACCAATTAAATGACCATCGTGTGTGGCTAGTATGTCTATTTCGGTATTTTCGTGCTTAGCTTTAAGCCCCATTTTTAATTTCCTCCGGCTTCTCTATATTCAATTCGGTTTCTTCGGGCTCAAACCCAGTTGTCGTTATTTCTGAAAGATATGCAACCGCGTTATGAACGGCGGTTATGCCATCTCTAGCAACATTATCACCCACGATAACATCCCCATTGGCGTTTAAAGGCCCAGAGATTTCAAATTCAGGTGGGTATATAGTAATCAATTCGTTATCTCCGCGCCATCTAAGGTAATCGTTATCCCATCGCCCTTAAAGGCAATATTTCCAGTTGACTGTGACATGGGCCAAAACGTGTCCTTATCAAAAGTCTTGTTCGCCCCCAGAACGGCGTCCTTGAACTGCGCCGTGCTATCGTCGTAAGTCGTTCCATCGTCATCTCTGTAAAGGCTAAAAGTAACATCATTGCTCGTAGTGTTACACAAGGTAACGACCTTAATTATAGCTCTCACTCCGGTAGCTGGCGAATACACGCTCGTTGCTGTACCTGTGCCTTCCGCCTGAGCTAATTGCTTTTCTACAAAGGCCATTATCTACCCATCATCAAAGCATAGCGTTTGGCGTTCTCAGCATCCTGAGATAAAAGCCTTACAGTCTCCTGCTGCCTTAAAAAATAGTCCTGAACCACCTTATCTGTAAGTTTAGTATTGGGCGGAAAGGTATACGGGGCTGGATTTAATGTGCTCATATTGAAATCTCCATCTCAACGCCAGCGTGATGCCAGTTAGAGTATACGGGGTCGGTAGATGTAATCTCAAAAACCCACGTTTCAAATGATTCACCTATTTCAAATACAACCTCTGTCTGGACTCCTAGCTTACCAACGTCCCCACGTATTTCGTTACTAAAGTTCTCACCATCTTGGGAGTATCGTAACATTATTTGTGGCGCACTTCCCTGTCCGGTGGGAATTCCCCTCCCTGTGGCCCCGATAAGTTTTAAAAAGGAGATTTCAACTTCCTTTCCTGGCTTTCCAAAAGTACCCCCGTGTATAGGGGCTAGGATTCTAGTCCTTTTAATCGCAGAGCCATCCTCGTCAAAGGTGTCAATATCCAACTCAAATATGTCCCCGTCCTCATCTGCAACTAAGTGCTTGTTATAGGCAAATGTGTACGCATCTCCGTTATACCTCGCCCCCGTCACCCCAGAGGAAAGCTCAAACCAAAGACCCCTAGCCTGAATGGTCTGCGGGCTTAACTTCGGAATAGGGTAGGCAAACGTCCTGTCTGCTGTGGGGAACTTTAACACGTAGAACCACTGGGCATCTAACTGCATTGTCCAGGCGGTTGCGTCGCTTATGGTAGAAAACCCCTCAATCTCCCTGACTATATCCAAGGGGAGTAAAGGGGTTGCTATAGACCCAACTAAGGAATAAACCTGCTTATCGTCAGCGAAGAAGAATATTGAATTATCATCAGTCGCTATGGTGTGTGTGGCCCCAAGACCTATCTTAATCGTACCATCCTCAATTCTTGCGAAGGGGGGCGTTCCTTCTCCGGTGTTCCACCACTGCTCGATAGTTTTAACACCAAACATATGAACAATCGTCCCGAAGGCGAAAGGTCTTACAATATCATCAGCCTTAGACTCTGCCGTGCCGTAGTTTAGGGCGTTAAGAGTTAGGGGGAGTCCAACATCAGATGTGGCAAACCTACCCCCATCACCATCGTAAATGGCTTGGTTGTTTAAAACCGTAACAGTCTGAGGGGTTTCAAAGTCCCCATCTGTAGCGGTTGTAAGAGTAGACCCATCCCACTCATAAGCCACACCATCTGCCGTAATGACTATACTAGACCCTATCCCGTCGAATACGGCTCTTGAGTCTCCAGGGATCGTTCCTAGAGTAGTTCTTACCCCGGCGGAGCTGATAGAAGATAAGGTCGTGCCATGAAGGTGGTAGGCAACGCCCCGGTGTTCAAACAGTCCTCTATTTAGGCCAGTTCCAGAGCAAAACGACTTTAATCCATAGAAGGACTCTAATACGAAGGGGGATTTCTCATTACCGCCCTCTTGTCTTTGGGGCCAGTAATTAATAGTTCTTTGGGCGGAAAGACTTAGGTCGGTATGCTTATACGTACCACCCGCGAGTTCTACTGGGAAATAGGCCATTAGAAGTCCTCGGATTCATCCAAAGACTCATAAATTGGCGTAACGATCTTTCTTATCATTGGCTTGGCGATGTTTCTCTTGATTAGGATTCTTTCAAACCTCTCCTGGGATACACCCACATCAGAGGTGGCGTCAAAGGCCATCAGAGAGGCTACGTGAGGGGCTACACCGTTCGGAATGGTTGAATTGGCGGCAGAGGCCCAGATAGTTAACTGTTCGTCCTTGAGGTCTGCGTAGACGTAATCATACGCCTGATCAAGCCTTATCTTCAGGGCGTCGTTAATAGCCTGTCCGAGCCGGTGACGACCAAGAAGACCTGCTGCCATATCTCTTACCTCGGCCTTGGTAGCCATCAGGGAACTCTAACTCTGGGCGCTGCCGCCTTCGGAGCAGCCGCCCTCTTCGTGGGTTTCTTTCTCACGGGGGTTTTCTTTTCAGGCTTGAGTACAAACGCCGGGTGGTTTTCGATCTTCTCTAACACCTCGGGGTCGGTTACATCAACATACCCGCTATTCTGCCGGAATCTGACCCTGCCCATGAATTTAATGCTCTTTGGTGCCTCGTCATCTGGAACCCATTTGTATTTCATAATGTCCTCAACGTCTGAGTTAAACTTCCGAATTCCTGCCCGCCATCTACGGCTCGACCAACTTGAGATAGTTTTTCATAAACCTGTATAGCGGCGTCATGTTGGGCGCGTTTTAGTTCTAACGCCCTTATTTGTTCGGTACACTCGGTCTGCTTGCCCTGGTGTCTTTGGGCCATCTGTTTGAAATCGCCCTCGGAAAAGGGGTGTTTGGGTTCTGGTGCGTTAGCAGTAACACCTTCCATGTAATTAGGCTCACCCAGTGGGCAGCCTTGGGGAAGGGTGATCTTAATGTCTTTGGCGGTACAAATACCCAGCCATCTTTGCATGATGGGCTGTTCGTAGAAATACTCTTGGTTATTAACGCCCATATCCACACCCCAATATCCAATCTCCTCAATGTCAGGACGGGAATAGAGCGCGTAGGCAGTCATATAAGCTGGGGTGGAGGTTAGATAGTCACCCTTGGCAAGCTCTCTTGCCTTGGCGAAGTCGAAGACCTCTATAAATTCGCTTTCAATGGGATAGTCCTCACCAACCACCATCGGGAATTCAAGAGATGGCAGCCACTGGGCATATCCCTCCTCTCGATTGGAGAAGTCATTGTGTATTTCAAAGATTAAATCAATTCGTTTGTGATCGTATTGACGAACCTGATTGCCTAAAACCCATATCTCCCATGATTTATCATCAAAGGGAGCCAATTCCCAAGACTCAGAACCGCCGACAATAGCAATGCGCTTCTTCGTTTTGACTATGTGTAGTGGGGCTTTTTCAGATTTGGACACTTGGAATCCTGTTTTTAAGATTGGTAAGGTCTGTGTTTGAGAGCTTCACGGCCTCACTATTGGGTAAATTATGTCGGTTCGTGTAAATCAAAGCGTCATCGTGCTTTATCAGTTGGTCGCAGTCATAACAAAGCGGAAACTTATGGAACTTGCTCTGTTTGTGCGCCTTTCGGAGCTTATTGTACTTCTTTCCGTACAACACCTCCATTACTGGGGTTTCAAAAGCGTTACCAAGGACGATTTGGTTGTTGTAATCAAAACAGCAAGGTATCACCTCGCCATTCCACTGAATTTGTAATGGGCCTGACTCGGGCCTTCCGCAAGAGGTTTTTATCCCCTTGGTGCTCCGGTAGTGCCTGCCGTCAGTAAAATTATGAGGCTTCCATACCTCCACCGAATCTACCCGGTGCTCCCAAAAGTCCAAGAATTCGTTGTAATGCTCATTCCCGTGGAAGATAAGGTAGGAAATCATTACCTTCGTATCTTTGCGGGTTTCCAGAAACTCCAAAATTCCTTTTTTAGACTTCTGAAAGTCCAACTTGAACATTATTTCGTTGTAAGTCTCAGCACTCATGCCATAAAAACTAATCCTTAGCTCATCAAGCCCCGAATCAGCCAAAGACGCCCCTCTCTTTTGGAGAAGGGAGCCGTTGGTTATGACATAAGTTCTGAGTCCTTTCGATTTGGCATAAGAGATTTTCTTCTCAAGGTTCTTATCGAGCAAAGGCTCACCAAAGCCCGTCAAAGTAACCTGCTTACAGCCTAATCCTGTAACTTCGTCAATGGACCGTTCATACTTCTTTTGATCCATAATCCCGTGGGGTCTGGTATGAAGGTCGCGGGGACACATAATGCACTCTGCATTACACTGATCCGTAACCTCATACCGTACCTCGGGATGTTGTAGCATCAATCAACTGTATAGTGAATATCAGCTACTACAGTACCGCCAACGTCCAGGGCCACACCAGTTACACTCAAATACAAGTCTAACTCGCCGCCGGGGTCAGATGTCTGACTAGCAACAAGGTCCCAAACCGGAAGACCGATGTTGTCGATAGTCTTGGTCATCTTGATACCCGCCGAAGCAGTACCAGCGTCAAGACCATCATTAACAGCATCAGGGTCCGATGTGATATTTGCATCAACCGAAGCCAAACCAATATCAAGGTCTGGTGAGGCGGTTGATAGATCATCCCAATACAACTCAGATGACCCGCACAGGCGGGCATTTGAAGGGATGCGAGCAAGTTTAAAAGTCTGCCCTACAGTCGCGCCCGCAGCTATTTCGATCAAAGCAACTACATTTTTTGTGTTGCCCGAATCGCCTTTGCCAAGGGTAGCGGTATTTGGCCGTTTTAGGGTGGCCGTACCGTTATACGTTAAATCAGCCATTGGTTAACTCCTTAGTAAAGTCAAAGCTGTCGAATTGGTTAATGAACCCGCAGCAGATAGCATTAATGGCCGTCTTATTAGCTGCCGTTAATGCTATCTGCGTTGCGTGGTCGGTTTGCAACTCATTGACCAAATCGGTGACGTTAGCCATCCAATTAGCCAGAGATGCCTGATCCATCCCAGTGACAGTTATGTCACCTTTCAGAACTCGGTTAGAAGCCATAAAGAGCCTCCTACGTGTCAGCTACGGCTGCGTGGAAAACTGTAACCATTCCATGCTGCTTGCCGTTGTAGAAAGTCTTTTTAATGTCGTGCTTCATAGAAACACCAACACCGCTCAGATGACCGTAGTCGTCTTCTTTCCTTCGTGCGAAAGAAGCATTGCGGCCCATAGCAAAACCAATAGCCTGAGCACCACACAGCATAGCAGGGGCAACTCGAATGCTACCAGCACCCGCGTTATCAAAGCCATCACCTGTTGCGCCAGAACCCCAGACATTAGACCAGATACTATCGGCGTCGCCACCGTCAGTAAATAAGTCCATATCAGGTACTTCCTTGATAATCACGCCATCATATAAAAGATCGCCATCAACAAAAATGGGATTGTCTTTTACTGAACGAGGACGCGCTTCACGGTTTGCTTGAGTGATTGTAGAGTCTTCCTTCAAGTCTCTGAAACCAAAACTACCGACAAACATAACGTACCAAGCAGAGCCATCAGTGACCTTGATAGGTCGAATATGGGGGTTTGCAAGGTTAGCGCGGCGCTTGGCTAAAGTAACCAGAGCGGCGGTGAGTTTGTCGTTGGTGTTATCGAGAGTTGCAAGAGATGTAGTTACATCACCAGCGGTACGGTTACTGATTGTCTTTCCGTAGATAATGCGGTCACCGTTATTAGTGTCCCAGGTATCCATGTTGGCTGCGGAAGCTGCTGTAGAACCGAAAGCGCCTTCAGAGCCGCCCCAGTTGTAGTAAGTTCCACCGGCCTCAATAGCGCATAGCGCCTGGATGATCTGGTCACGTTTGAGTTCCATAGCCCAATTCATAAGAGCTGGACGGGCCTCTGAAAACAAATCAAATTCTGCCAGTTCGTTCTCTTCGTTATCAACCAGAACACCCTGCCTAAAGTAAGTAGGCTGCATTGTCTGGGCGTAATTAGAGAGCGGCTGCTCAGAACCGGATAGTTGGGAAGAACCTTTAACACCGCCACCGCCGATCTTTGCTACGAGGGGTAGGGAGACTTTCTTGAGGTTCTTGTTGGTTTGAATTACGGAGTTTATATCGTTTCCAATATAGGAACCGAACACCCCGCCGCGCACGTATTCACGGCGCACATCCTTCTGAAATCGGGTGGTTTTATTACCCGAAGCAATCGTACTTGAAGTCATAATGACATTCCTTAATCGAAGGCGTCTATCCTATCTGAACTTTCCTCATCCAGAGCTGTAGTATTAGACGCGCTTGCTGCTACGTTAGTTAAGTCAGGTAGATCAGCCGCACTCACGCCTTTAGAGCGAGCTTCCTCAAGGATTTTCTTTCTTTCGTCCTGGCGAATACTTGTTTCGTAATCGTCAGAACCTCGATAATCCAAGAGTTGCTTATTCTTAACGTGATCATAGGCGAAATCAGCGGGTAATTCGGCAGCATTAAACTTATCAACAAGAGTCTGGTCAGTAATCTTCCCGTCCTCATCCGTAATTAGACTAATAAAGACCTTTTCGACCTCATCATAGTCATCATGGGCCTTCCTGGCCCAACTCTGAGACATTTCTATCTTCAGTTTCTGATCCCTTGCGTTCAGCTTGTCGTCGTTATAAGCGTGAAACGCATCAGGGTCAGTTACGGGGTCTGGTGCTTTGACCTTGACCTCTTGTTTCTTGTTTAGTGCTTGTGCCTCCTGCCTTTTCCGCCTTTCGTCTGATATTCCCGCCTTCAGTCCGGCTATCTGTTTCTCATAGTCTTCAGAGGTGGGTGCATCCTCTTTGGGTTCCTCGGCTTTTGCCTCTGGTTCCTTTTCACCCTTTTCTGGCTCGGTTACTACTTCTTCTGCAACTTCCTCATCATCGAAAACATCCTGATCATCATCAGCCATCTTATCTTCCTAACGCCCAGTTAATCGTGTGGCGGCCACGTAGCGCCTGTGCGGAGGCGAACCGTCTAAATTAAATTAACCCCTTTGCCCAAACTAACAGATCACTTCGTCCCTGTTGATTGGAGAGGTTAAATATGTACTTGCGGGTTGGGGTCAGGGTTGTTTGCTACCTGAATATTCTCCAACTGCTTGCCCATAGCCTCAATGTGCTCTGTGACAGCTTCCGCAGAAATCTTTTGCGTTTCAGCGTCCTCCTTTCGTACTTTGGAGGTCGCTTTAGCCACTTCAATCTGCTGTGCTTGCTGATCGGCGGCTTGTTGTGCTTGTGCTTGCCCTTGTCGTCTTCGGGTAATCTTCTCGATGACTTCCTTCTTACCTCTTAACTGAGACATTTCAATAAGGTCAATTATATCCATATCCGTGCCTTGTGCAAACTCCGACAGCATCTTGAACTGTTCCTCTTGGATGTTCATCACATCAAAGGATTGGTCAATAGTGATGTCTACCTCAAGTTCGGCTGTTTGGTTTCTTGTCTCTACAACCTCATTTAACTTGGGGTTTTCAGTCTGTATAAGGAACTGAAGTATCTGCTCTGATTGCCGTCTTTGCTCTAAAGGGAGTGAATCATCCTCTATGTTCTCTTGTAAAAGCTGTTGAGCAGTGATTTGTGAGTTTAATCCCACCCATCTCAGGGCATCTTGGTCATCAGTGACGCGAATCCACTTCTCCTCACCCCAAAACTGTTTAACCCTGGCCCACATTTGCTCATAAACACGCCTTTCCCACCCAGCTAATAGGGCATACTGCCTTGCTAACTCAACTGTCCCGGCTTGTTGGAGCTTTCCTATCGCTGTACCGGATAAATCACCAGACTGTCGATCTCCGGCTAACTGCGCGTTCATGGAAACAGCATCTAATTCAGATTTGGCGTCTATATAAAGATTAAATTCAGCATTTGCCATGTCTTGTTGGGGGATAATTCCGAAATCCTCACCAAACTTGGCCGTTCCGTTGATTTTTACGTGTCCATCAGGCTTTCGTAACTCTCTTTTTGCTGATTCTACGTCCTGAATGGCATTATCGTTGCCAAAAGTAGTCCTAACAGACGACCTGTGGAGGAATTTACTCCTTCTATGGTTGATTTCGTCCTGTTGGGAGAGAAATCCAGCTACCTCACCGTATCTATTGTTTTCTCTGTCGATATTTGAGCCTACAAGCTCAATTGGGTTCATCGGTTGGTCGTGTTCGTCCAGAAATGGAGAGTCTTGAGTTTTTAAAATAGTCACATCGCCCGAAAAGATGGTCATCTTCCACACACTCTTAACGATATGAAAGTGCATGGCGATTCTTACTCTCTTCTCCCCGTCTTGCTTCTCGGTCCACCTGGGGCGGTCTTCGTTAGTCTCCTCACCGTCTATGGGAGTGTCAATCATCTGGTCTAGTTTCTTTTTGGAGATTTTGAACGTATCTTTAGCCTGATCCTCGTCCATCCACAACCAAAGGCCCATAAATCGGGCGTCTTTAAAGTCAAACCTTCGTGAATGAGAGTCGAAATAAATCCTATCCCAGGGGAGTTGATTCGCCCTTATCTCTATTGCATCGCCCCTTCTGCTTACGTCGGCCATTACCCCGCCATAGCCCTCTACAAAGAAGTCCTCGGCTACGTTTAACCGGGTCATTTGAAAATCAGTGTTATCAGCGACAAACCTTAAGGCGTCTGTTACTACATAAGCGGCGGATTCGTGCTTTTTCGTTCTGGGAAAGGCTTTGGGGTCAGACTTACGCATTTCGTATAGTCCAACAAGTCCTTCAACCTTGGGTTTGATTCTGTTTACTACGATAGCAGCTTGACGCCTTTCGGCTAATTTAGCCTCTTGTTCGGCAGTCCACTGCTTATGATCGAAGTAATCTCTGCATTTCTGAGAAAGACGACGAGCGAGGTCGGTATCTCTAAGGAATTGTTCAACTTGCTCTTTGGGAGTTGCCACTAAGAAGTCATCCAGTTGTTTTCAAGGTCTTCCTCGAATCCATAAGAGTCAGATACCAATTTTAAATGGGGCGCTGAAGGAACTACTGCTCCGTGCATATTATCTAGTATTCTACCAAATAATCCGCATACGTCCACCTTATCATCATACTTGGCTTTAGGGAAGCGTACTAATTGACTTACCAAGTCCTCAGCCCACGCTACTCCAGAGGGTAGATAGACCTTCCCCATCTTGGCCCTGGCCTGGAAAGACCGGCACATAGTGGGCTTATCCGCGACTGTGGGTAGCCAATCCAAAGTAATGTACTCCCTTCTTTCCATCATTCTCTTAGCCAAAAAGGGCTCGATAGACTTTCTAATCACCCCAGATTCAGAGGCCCACATGATAGGTTTATGCCTTTTTACCAGATCAAGTTGATGGTCAATCCACACATCAGCCGTAGTCTGACCCGACCACCAATCTAGTAAATAAAGATCATCATTCGAGTCCACCCCGGCTATACCTAATTCGGTATAATCCCCCTTACCCTCGGAAACCGCGTAATCAGAGGCCCCGTACTTCCTTAAATGAGTTGGAGCTTGGTCATACCATCTAAAATCGTCAATAGAGAAATAAGCATTATCATCGGGGATTGGATTACACAAATACTGACAAGAGAAGTCATATATACCGGAGAACTTCTTATCATCTAGATATTCCTGAGAGAACAAAACAGGCTCACCAGAGGACAACCCATCCGCTGTAGCGGGGTGTATACGAGGTTTAGCACCGCCCCTTTCGATAATCTCCGAATAAGTATCTCCGTCGGCGTAGAACGTCCCTGCGTACCTTGCATGACCCCCCTCAGAGCCTAGCGAAAGAGATAAACCCCACGCCTGTGTGGTCTTTTTGATCATCTCGACACTACGTGCAGACTCAAGAGTAACAACGTCATCATAAGAACGAATAACATAGTGCATACCAGTAGGCTGTCCATCCACTAACCCAGAAGCCTCTACAGTAGCCTCACGGGGATTGCTTTTCCTCTTTACGACAATACCCCCATCCTCAGACCACTTAGGAGATTCCTTGCGAGGGTTTTGATATAAAATATCAGGAAATAACACCTTCAGTTCAGCATTATCCTCAAATTCAGTCTTAATCTGATTTAGAAACTTCTTAGCAGCAGGGCGGTTAAAAGAGAAAATACCAATAGTAACCTCCCTCCCCTTCCATTCATCCAAAGGTTCATCACCATGAGAGGCTAGAATATCCTGAATGTTCTTACCAAAGGTAATTATCGTGGACTTGTAGTGCTCACGGGACCATATATCAATATAACCATTTGGCCCTTCCTGAACCTCACGGCACCTTTGAAATATCCACTCCCTCTGAACATCCTCCCTCTTCAGGGCATACCTCAGTAGAAAGTAAAGGTCGATCCGGCACAATAACCTCTCCAACGACAACCTCTTCTCGTCCGGCAAACTCAGCAAGTAAGCTAAAAGCTTGGGATATTCCGAGAGCTTTTTGGGCAGTATCTCCAAGCTCGACTGTCTCAACTGGCTTTCCATCTAATCTCAACCCCACCTCTTTAACAGCAAATTGAAAATTCGGATTATTCCTATCCTGAGCAGATTCTACCACCTCACGAGCAATTAAATACAACTCCTGGGCCTGATCAACCTTACCCTTCTTACTCAAAGCCCGGTCAATAGCTGCCTTCCAGGGCTTTAACCTATTACTCTTGGCAAAGTTCTTAACCCTATCTGGATTGGGAGCAACAGTACCCTTCAACAACCTACCATTAGCATCTCTGTCTGCCATAGTGTCTCCTAAAAAAATAAAATTCTAAAAAATAAAATAATTATATCTGTGAGGTGTAATGATTATATCAGCGGACCCCCATACCGCTTCTCTCGGGCCCTTACCCCCCTAGATTGTGGGTTTTCAGATAAGGGCTTTCTAGGCTATGCCAAAGCATTGATTATACAGCTGTTTTGCTCTAACTCTGGGCCTATTTATAGCTACCGTGCAGTATTACTGCCAATTGTTTGTATGTGGCTGAGATAGGCTGTAACAGCACTAAAACAGACCATTTCAAGGCTAATCTAGGCTGCATTCTATCGTGGTAATTATTAAAGCATTGAATGGTATTGGTTTTGTATAACGCTGTTATATGTTATTGGGTTAATGCTTTGTTGGCTTCTTAGCATTGATTTAAGGGCTGTTTGTTGGGGACATAGAAACCTTAAAGGCTAAGATTTGTTTAGCTCTGGGTGTTGCTATAGCGCGGCTGGTGTTGATGTATCGAATAGGGGTTTCTGTTTACCGGGTTTACGCATAGTCCGGCAAGGCATTCTTAACTCTCAGGTATCGTTGTCTGCTGGGTTTTGCTTTATTCCCAGCCCTGGTGCCCATCAACTCAGTATTGAGATTGTATCATGATTGCATGGGGTGATTATTGCGGGCAAAAGAAACCCCGAATTAACGGGGTTCCGGTAGAACTGGTTAATGGTTAGAAGTTTGCCGCAATCACCGCATCATAACAGCCAGCCTCAAATGTGAGCTGCGCTCCGGCTTTCCAGTTAGTGTTTAGGTCGTTGGCCCTGTCCTTTAGTACCTGTGATCGGGCTTTCAGGTTTTTCAGTGTAGGCCGATTCTCGCCGTTGAATATATATCCCATTTGAGTATTGAATGCCTGATATGCGAAGCTGCCTTTTTTGTGTGGATTCTGTGGTCTTTTCATTGTTCTAGTCTCCCCGTCCAAGCCATTTAGTGAGTGTGTTCTCGGCATGTGATTCGCTATCCACGCTGAATGTATCGTCGATATTGCCATTATAAAAGCAGGTTAGCTCATGCTTCGCCGGATTGTAGATGGCACTGTCTTCCGGCTTGCCATTGTGTGGCATTTCCACGTTTTCATCGTCAAAGAAACTATACATGTTATTCCCCTGTTGTTGCGTTGATTTCGGTCAGTAAACCATAGGTCATATTATAATGTCAACACATTTAGACGAATTGCAGATTATAATCAGGAACGGCCGTAGCAACTTGTGGATCTTTGCATTTTACTTTGAAATAGACAGCTTCAGAATGCGTACCATCTGTTATCACTAATTTAACAGATGAACTGCCAGATTCACTTGTAGTTAAAATTGCACTTGCTACGTTACTCGCCAGGGCTTCAGTGCCAATGGAAACACTACCGGACTCTACACTCCAGGTCGCAGTTGTTACCGTGCCATTATCATCTGCCCAAGGGCTGCAATCGACGGAGATAGCTTTAACATCGCCCTTGAATTGGAGAATTCTTCTAACTTGCTGCCTGGTTTCGTCTAACAGGTAAAATTTAGTCATATCAATACCTTACGTTAATTTATCCTTGCCTAAATACTATCACATTTGAGATTAAACTGATACTAGAGCTATTTGTGTTGACATCTTGAAAGTATACCTGTAGTTTCCAGTATTGAACCAATCAACTACAGGAGCAAGACAATGAACAAATACGATAAAGAATGCGACGCAATTGAAGCAATAATCGACCAGTGCGGTGGTATTGCCGGATTAATGGATCGAATAGCCTGCGTGTGCAGCACTAAAGCTGACCATATCCAGGCAAACTACGCTGTAGACTCAAATGACGACCCGTTAGCTAAGCACTGGGATGAGGTACATAAGATTAGTGCAGCGAGGCAAATCCTGAAGCAGTATCTATGATAGGGGTACTCGTTAAGAGTGTTGCTAAGTTGTCTGACTAATCAAATGGTGTTTGCGCCTATTTTCTCGATCTATCAATTAAAGAAGAAAAAGCGCCAGGAACACTCTGTATCGAACAGGTTTAAACCACTAACCACAATCATACCCTAAGCCCGTTAATTCGGGTTTTTGGGTGAACCCAATCAACTGGAGAACAATATGAAATATCTATCTAACTACACCGAAAACCTACAAACAGAACTATTCGGGTCTGCCGGCGCATTTTTTGCTTTTGGTGAGAAACAGTTTAATGAGCAAAAGCAGGAAAATACCCGCTATGTATCGCTTGGTGCTGGCATGATCTGTCCTAAACCTAACGTCGATGCGCTAATTGAAGGGCTTGAATCAATCAATGCTAACGGAATTGCCGCCGACATAGCCGAAAATGGCATTAAGGCTATTATCCATCGCGAGCTGGCTAATCATGAGGCGCAAATCACCTATGACATTAGCGATACCGTAGATAAATTAGCCGATTACCCTGGCATTACGCCAGAAATGATACAGGCCGAATTCCCAGCATACTATCAACATTGCGTTGATAATGATTACTTCTAGGGGGTGTTGTGATGAAAACAATCAAGGTTAGATTTATAGCAAATAATTCGGGCAATTGCCGGGATGAATACAGAGAAATTGGCCGCAATGGGCGGAAAATTATTAAATTTCATCACCCAGATCCAGATGGTCGCACATGGTATAGCGCCGACAATAAAATATGGGAGCCAGACTGCCCCTATGATATGAATAGAATTCAATTCGAGGTAATAGCATGAATAAAATTACGGTAACACCAGAATACTGGGATCACGCTGGGGCTATTAAATACCACTATGTCTCCAAGATTGGCCGCAGGCTTGCCAATGTGGGCAGAGTAGAGAATGGCATTGTTCACTTGTGGGCTATAAATGGCTAATGAGGGTAAAAGGGGCTAAGTTATGAACATAACATCCAGAAACATATCAAAAAACAGATCCAAAATTGTTGCAACTACAGCTAGATGGGTAAGGGTTTATCAACAACCACTACGCCGGCGGGGCTATGTTAATTCACTATATCGCCGGCTTGTCAAGCCAACTGCCGCCGGCATAACCATTAACTACAACCAGTTATAGGAGGGGCTATGCACACTTACATAGAAATCGACTCGGGGCTCTTTACCGTCGGGCATTATTCGCCGGCTGGGGAGTTTGAGCCAGAATCAGACCACACAAGCCGAGAAGCGGCGGGGAAAAGGGTTAATTACCTAAACGGGCAATTTGGTTTAGTTAGTGAGGCAAATCATCAAAACTCATGGATGTGTTCTGTCAGGTCTACCACATCAAGTAACTGCGCAGGGGTGAAATGAGAGACATAAGGAATATCTCTTTGATCTAATGGTGACGGTTCTATTCCTGCTATTAATCTCATTTCTCTCTCCTCTAATTCACAAAGTTTGTTAGTCCTGCTAGTACATCACCATGACACGCTTTTGGTTTACAAAAGCATACTAATGTTTTATCTCTCAGTTCTGGAAGGTCGTTAATGAGGGCAGGCTCTTTCATTATATATCTTCTGTACTTCTCAATAACTTGCTCTCTATTTCCATCTCTTCCTATAACATATGGGTTGCCCCATTTACTTCCTCTTCCAATATATACTTCATCAGAATTTCCTTTCTTATTAGCAATATGAATTACATTTATCATTTCTTTCGCCTCATTTGCTTGGTGGCCTTTTTAAAGGCATTTACATAGGCTCTGTAACTTCTCTTGCCGGGGTATTTTGTCTTTTTCCACTGAGATTCAGTTAGCATAATATTGTCCAAATATAGCAGCCAATAAGACTAATACACCTATCCCCACCCAGACCCATGCCTCAAGGCGGTTAGATTCTTTCTCCTTAACTATCTGCTCGGTTGACCTGGGTTTCATCTTTCTTCTCCGTCAACAATGCCCGTTTGTGACCATTTAGGCTGATATGTCCTTCCTCGACAATAACTCCAGCGTCGATCAGCTCTTTTACCCGGCCTGTTACACGGTTTATCTCCCAATCCAGTGTCTTTGCTATGCCCTGCCTCGTTACTCCGCTAAATTGCCGGATGACAGACAATACGTTAGCCCTGGACCTGGGTAGTGTATCAATAATATCTTTGTATGTTTCAATTGAGTGTTGGTGCATCTTTAATCTCCGGTCTATATTTTTTAAGCAAGAACCAGTAATTAAGAAGATAAACAAACATCCCCAGGTGCCTCTGGTGTGATTCGGCATCCCATTTATGAATTAGGACAATAGAGGGGTCTGCTCTGTCTACAAAGACGCTAATTCTGATGGGTGTTAGGAACTCCAACCCATTAGCATAGGCAGAGAGTTGCATTCCATGTTCGTCATAGACCAGTTTTGCGGGATCCTTTCCTTTTAGATTGTCCTTGGTCTTGAAGTCTACAACTACGCCATTAGCGTATAGGTCTATCTTCCCCCCATATCCATCCTCAGAACAGAACGAATCCTCGGCTACCCACTCCCTACCCGGCTCTAATGCCTCTAGGGCTTCCTGTACGGCCCTGTAAGCCACGTTATCATCTTCCCCGAGAAATCCCTTCTCTATGTCTGCGTGTATCTCTGTACCCCTCTCAGCGGCCTCTATAGCCTGCTCCTTGGAGTCCTGTTTAGCCCTTGCCATAAAGTCATCTAGTGACTCACCCTCGTTTTTAGGGAGGGTTAAGGCAGCCATGAGGGCTTGGTTGATCTTCCACACCTCCAGGGCGGGCTTTGCAGCCACACCCAGGATAGTGGTCACGGAAGGTACAAGATTCTCCTTCCTGGCATCTCGAAGGGTGGTGTTACGCTCCTTCCCATTAGCCCCTATGACGGTATAGCAGGGACTTCCCTTCTGGTCATACCAGTGGGTTCCGCCTTCGCTTGCTCTAGCCATCAGAACGGCACATCGTCATGTGGCATTGCGTCTAGCTCTGCTGCTGTTGGGTGTGGGGGTGCGATTGGAATAGCTGCCTCCTGTCTGGGAAGGTCTACCCGAATAGCATCCACCATATCATCACCAAAACTTACCTTGGTTCGGAACAGAAGTATTACTTTTCCAGGCCACGTATCGCTCTCAGACCCATACAGGCTTGAGATGGTAGTAGCGTTGGTCTTATTAAGAGTGAGCTTTTTCTCAGTCTCGTTAAAGGTCAAGGCAAGTTTGTGTGTATCAGGATTGCCGTTCTTCCCGTCGAATATGACTTCCTCGGTATCCTTGATAGTTAATTTATAGCTCTTTCCCACCTCAAACTCATCTGCCTTCAAATAGTTTGATTCTGACTTGTAATAAGTATTAACGTCCATAGTTCAATTCCTCTGGTTGCTGTTCTGCGAATAATTCGATTAAGTAAATACCATTCCATTCGCATCGGTACTGTTTCCACTCCTCAGAGTCTTTAATGAAGGGATTCTCGTCGATCCCCAATCCCTCTCTGAAGTCTTTTCTTGCCTGTGCTACTGGATGTAAATCGTTCATAGGTCTATCTCCTCGTCTGGGGGCGGGGGTTCCTGGTTGGCTATCCTCATTTCGTGTTTGGCAAGGTCTTCTATCAGGTTTTCCCTGGCTTGTTTCCAGGTCTTCCCCCATCCCATATCTATATATTCGTCATCGCTATACGCATGGGCTATAAATGACTTGGATAGTTCTGGGTCATACTCATACTTAATTGTGTATTTCACCATTGACTCCTTGGCTGAGTTTCCTCTATAGGCTCAAACCCGCCTGTTTGTACTTCTTTGGGTTCGAGGCGTCTTATGTGGTTGATAATGTCCCTACCCAGCGCAGCCCAGACTGCGAATTCTGTCCCCTCGTCCATCTCCTCGCCGTGAATGTTCAATATCTCACGGAGATTACTTGAGGCGTTGGATTTTTCTCTGGCGAGTTCCCAGATCAAATCACCCAGGTTTGGGATTGGTTCTAAACGTGCCTGTTCGATTGTTGTCATGGTCGTTTCCTCTTGTTGACATAGATAGTCTCATGTGCGACACTCGTTGTCAACACTCAAAGCAACACAATGGTAAAGAAACATGACCACAAAAGAAGCGAAGGACTATTTCAACGGCCCAAAAGGACTAGCTAGCGCCCTGAATATATGGCCCACGGCTATCTCCAGGTGGGGCAGGTACCCGCCCAAGTTGCGTCAGTTTGAGCTTGAAAAACTCACCAAGGGCAAGCTAAAGGCGGAAGAATGAAAAGTCTAACCAGGGGCAGGGCCATACACCAGATGTGCAAAGAGTGCCTGTACGACCCCATAGGGGGGCGCGGAACGTGGGTGCAACAAGCTGAGGCTTGTACGCGTAAGATATGTCCTCTTTTCCCATATCGTCCAAAATCACGCGCTTCCGCTACTGTACGGGTGCAGAATGGCCTATAAGTGGAAAGGGCCAAAGATGAGAATTTGCAGGGCTTGCGGCAAAAGAAAAGAGCTTGTCGAATTTTATAAGCTCGCCCACAGAGGTCCAAACGTAAGAAGGCGGCAATGCAAAAAATGTGTATATGCTCGTAATTTGCTTTACAGAAGAAAGCGTTACCGCACAGATAAAGAGAATAAACAAAAGATGCTTGCCAGGGCGCGGAACTATAGAGACAAAAATATAGAGAGGGTTAGGGCTACAGACTCCTTGCGAATAGGCACCTCTTTGGGTATTAAGGATATACCAGAGGCATTAATAGAGGCGAAGATACTACAATTATCAATTTACCGAGAGCTAAAACGGAGAAATGTATGAAAAACATAACAGAACTAAGAGATGAATTAGCTTTAATGTTTGACCAGTTAATAAGTGGTGATCTTGAGCCAAAAGCGGCAAAAGAGCTAAATAACGCCGCTGGCAAGATAATCAACTCATGCAAGGTTCAGCTTGAATACCAGGGCTTCAAAACCACAACCCCAGAGATTAAGTTTCTTGACGGGGAATAGAAGAAAAAGACGCTGCAAGGGCTGTAAAGATTATTTTCGACCCCTGGAAGACGATTCAGACTTTATTTGTTGGTGTTCTGTCAGGTGCAAAGAATCAATCTGGAAGAAGTCCCTACTAAAGAGTAAGACCGACAGAGAAAAAGCAGCAAAAAGAGAACACAACGAGAGGAAGAGGGATTTAAAGCCCCTTTCTCATTGGCTAAGACTCACACAGGCGGTTTTTAATGAGTACATCAGGAAAAGAGATAAAGACCTACCCTGTATTTCATGTGGAACCACAAAGCCCGTCCAGTACTGCGCTTCTCACTTCAGAACCAGGGGTGCTGCGGGGCATCTCAGATTCGATGAAAGGAACGTACATAAAGCCTGCAACAAGCGATGCAATCTGGAGCTTAGCGGTAATATTGCGGGATATAGACCCGGCCTTATTGAAAAAATCGGATTAAAGGCCGTAGAGGGGCTGGAAAACGACAACTCTACGAAGAAATGGACAAGAGAAGAACTAGAAGAACTGCGAAAAAAGTACAGAAAGAAAATAAAGGAATTAATTGTTGACCATTGATTATTATTGTTTTAAAGTACGGGGACTGTATAGGATTCCCCTTAAATTTTCTTATATAGTGTTGATTGATGTTCAAAGCCTTGAGGGGGTCTAATTTGGCCCCCTTGTTTTGAAACATCGCCGGGAGCTTACCAGGCTTTACGGATCAGATTAAATGGAAATCGTTTCCAACAAGCATGACGACAGATTATATCACATTTAGCTTAGAAGATATGAACACCCACCTGACAGAGCGTCAGGTTAAGAGAGTCGTGCGTCTGCATAATAGAGTTTTACGTGCAGTTGCGGAAAATTCCAAATCTGATTCTAGCCCCAAGCAACCGGCCCGTGACGAGGAAACAGCGGCAGCGGCAAATGCGTAGAAAATCCGGGCAATGTTTGACCCCTTTATACCCCGGTCACTAATGGGAGCCTGATGTGGGCTGCTGACAAGCAGAAGGAACTGAGTACCAGTTCAGAGTAGAGGTCAGGAGAGACAACCTGTACCAACCTGATAGTGGGAAAAGGGGTAATAATGCCCGTAAATAGGAGAAGCAAATGACTGAAGAAACACAAGAACCTATCAAAAAAATACAATACCCCGAGTGGTTTAACAACTTCTGGAAGTCTTGTAACGATGCCAGAACACGATCTTTAGGCAGTAAATACGAGGCTTTTGGGGCATATAACTCAGTAATTCCTAGATTAAAACCACAAGATACCGCTTTTCTGGTAGGATGCTTTGTAAAACAGGCACTTAATATTCGTGAAATCAGGAGTAATGGGGGGTGGATAGAGAACCACCCAGACTTATCAAGATGGTTACGCCGGAGGTATTGGGAGAATGAAATCAGTCAACCAGAGCCTACAGATGTTATACCACGATCAGATCAACGAAAAGCCGCAGCAGCCCGAAGGTATTTCGAAGAAGATATGGGCGAGAGTGTGGAGCCGCTTAGAAGCCGCCAAGCTAGTCTGGGAAGAATTGGACTCATCGACATCGGCCTACTGGAAGAGTCGTCTTGACGATTACTCCGAGGAAAGCCTTATGGGGGGGTGTGACCTAGCAGACCAGTGGAAGGGCAACAAATCCAACTTCACATTAGGGATTTTCACTAGTATGTGTCAAAAACCCAGAACTCATGCCTCTCACAAGCCATTTACTCCAATTGAAAGCCAGCCAGCTAGTAAGGAAATTGTAGAATTTTACCGAAATCAACGTAAAGCGAGGGTAGGATTTTGAAAATATCACGCATAGAAAAGAACAAAAGGAACAGGGCGCGCTATAAGTCCAGAATCAGGATATACCAAAGGGACTGTGAGTACGAGTTCTGCCAAAGCCCCTTTGAGACTACCTATAAAACCAAAAAATACTGCTCATCTGCCTGTGGAACCTTTAACCGTAGCCTCAGAAAGAAACTACGCCAGGAGGGGGCTGCCATTGAAACCCCCCAGGCTAATTATCAGGTTGACCCCAACGCAAAATTCAATGAGGAATGGTTGTTAAAGCCCCTCAGCAAGAACCCCGATCCTTTAGTAGTGACGTATCGTTCATGAGGATCAAGCAGTGTTTACCGTATGACCCAAGATTATTGGAGTTTTGCGAGAACGAAAACCAACTTCAGACCTATAAAACCTATGGTGAGTCTGGGTCGATAGTCAATGAAACCGCTAGAAGATTAGATAAAGATTCAAGCGCAGTCAGCAAGATCGTTAGAGGAATTCAGGACAGGGGCAGGGCACAGTTTGGCTCGCTAGATTGGGATGATGAGGTAGGTGAGATAGTCCAAAGACCCCTTAAAATCCTCTTTTTTGACATCGAATCGATGTTTTCAACTGTAGCTACCTTTCGGTTTTACAATCAGAATTTCGGACATGACAATGTATTAGAGTATGGATACATGATTTCCTTCGCCGCTAAGTGGCTGGGGACTGAGGAGGTCATTTACGAGGAATGCCGAGATAAGAGAGGCAGAAATAAGACCCTCGTTAAGAAAATGTTGGCACTTTTCAGCCTCGCTGACGTCATAATCGGCCACAACGGCCGAAGTTTCGATATTAAATTTGTGAAGGGCGAGGCCCTAAGACACGGACTAGACCCCCCCATCCCTTTTAAAATAGTAGACACCCTTGCTATTGTGAAGGAGGAATTCAAACTCCCCAGAAACTCTCTTGAGTATGTAGCAGAGCACGTAGGGGTCACTCCCAAGTCCAAGCACAACAAGTTTCCCGGCATCATGCTGTGGAAGGAGTGCAAAAAGGGCAATCCCGAGGCATGGGAGGAGATGAAACTCTATAATATTCTGGATACGGAAATTCTCGAATCTGTCTATTACAAGCTCAGGGCCTGGAGCACCAAGCACCCCAATTTGGGTATTTTCTCGCTAGAGAATATCCCTATGTGCCCGAAGTGTCAGTCTATCGACCTGAAAAAGATCAATTCCATCCCCACCAATACCCAGGAATACGATGGGTACAGATGTAATAACTGTGGTGGGATAGCAAGAGGCCCGAGAACCATATCACCTTTAGAGAAGCGGAAGGCAACCCTTAGAAATGCGACCTAAATATACATATTCTGTCTGCGATTCCAGGGATTCCAGGGAGGCTTTCCTCAAACGAGCCAAGGAATTCATGGAGGAGCATGAGTATGTTGAATGGAGATGGACAACAGACCGGGAGCGCACTCCAAAGCAGCAGAACGCCATAGAGGTCTTTTGTAGAGAGGTTGCAGAGAGGTTCAACGGGGCTGGGTATTCGGTTAAGCTTGTCCTAGAGGAAGTCTCTAAGAAGGATATACCCTGGACACAGGCAGGCGTTAAAGAAATTATTTGGCGAAATGTCCAAAGAAATATGGTAAAAAAAGAATCTACGACCAGGCTCACGACAAAGGAGGTTAATGAGATTTATGAGGTTATCAACGAAAGCGTATTATCAGAGCTTGGCATTTATGTCCCATTCCCAGAGAAAGACAGGTGAAAGTCTTAGACCTGTTCTCGGGAATAGGAGGTTTTAGTTTAGGGCTAGAACGCACGGGTGGATTTGAAACGATTGGATTTTGTGAGATTGAGCCATTTTGTCAGAAAGTATTAAGAAAGCATTGGCCGGACGTACCCATTTATGAAGACATACGGGAATTGAATGAAAAGGTTGTGGCAGACACCAACAGCAGCAGATGCGGCGAACCGAAAGTTTTCAGTGAACAGCCGCGGCGAACCGAAACTATCGGCTCAAGCCAAGCTGGGGTATCCGACAACCGGAAAGAATATGGAGCCAGAAACGCACCAAGCCCAATCCATGCAGATGTCATTACTGGGGGATACCCATGCCAGCCATTCAGTACAGCCGGGAAGCGAGGCGGCGATAAAGATGACCGTCACCTCTGGCCGGAAATGTATCGACTTATTAGAACTATCAGGCCGAGATGGGTTATTGCCGAGAATGTTGCTGGACACATCAGTATGGGGCTCGACACTGTGTTATCTGACTTGGAAGCCGAAAACTACGCCTGGTGGACGTTTGTTATTCCAGCTTGCGCCGTCGATGCCAAGCACCGGAGAGACAGGGTATGGATACTTGCTACCAACACCGAATACCTGCGAGGCACCAAACAAGAACGCGAACACCAACGGGCTGAAAAGCCTGACAGAAGTAGCAAAGACGGATTGGGTGCCGGGACAGATGTTTCCGACACCACGGGCATTAGAGATAAGAAATTCGGACAATCATTTAGCGGAGAGAACACAACCGCACAGGTGCGGCCCAGGCGGGTTAACGAGCTTTGTTCAGTGGGAAATGGCGGGACGCCCAGCAATGTGGCCCACACCAGTACAAACAATGCACAAGGGCAGTTCCAAGAACTCAATGGTGAGGAAGTCAGGGAAGTCCTGGGAGAACGACAGGCTGGACTTTGCGGTGGAGCGCGGTTCTGGGAAGCTGAACCCGCAGTGGGTCGAGTGGCTGATGGGATACCCCGTAGGGTGGACAGACTTAAAGGGCTCGGAAACGCAGTAGTGCCACAGATACCCGAGATTATAGGAAGGGCAATATTAGAGGCAGAAAATGAGCCCAAGACTCCGACAATGGTATAGAGCTGTAATATTTGTTTCCCTGGTATTCGCTTTGGGGGCTGGGGTAGCTCTGTGGGGAGGTGTATATCTTTATAGAGCGTACACATTACCAGAACGTGTCGAAATAACCAGCAATCGTGTAAACGACCTCGTAGACAACCTTAGAGAGCCGGTAATAGTCTGCAATCAGGAAGTCAGTAATAACACCTTGAAGATAAAGTGCTGGGAAGAGGGAGACATGTGGGGGGAATGGATGCTCATATGGGAGCAGGAAGACGGCACCCCACTGACCTCGTACTGGTCCCTGGCCGGGGCGATCGGCTGGCCTTTTGCTAATAATCCTGGATCAGTGACTATAAAGTTCAGATCAGAGAGCCTAAGAGAGGCTGAGTTAGTAGTAGTAACAGACACAGACCTAAGAGACTGTACAACTGAAAATGGATGCAAGAGGGTGATAGTGCAATGAAGATAGAACTAACCATAGAGCAGGAAGACGACATTTACATCGCAAGAATGAAAGATATTATCGAGATGGTTGAAAACGACGAACTGGGACTCACCAAGGAAGAGACAAAGGAAGCATTAAAGGCTTTTGAGATTGTGAGGAGACTATGAAAGTAGAAATTAGTCCAGAGAGCTGTGACGAGATCATCAAACAGGAGTTGGGGTGGTGGATTAACAACTTATCCTCAGATGACTGTAGTTATGAGTCCTCATCCAAAGAGAGGGCGAAACTACTCAAAGCCTTTAAGACGGTATTGGAGTTTTATTCTTCGTGAACTTCCTTCTATTGGCCTCCTTCGTGGCAGTGTTCCTCAAAGCATGGCAGCAGAAGTGCGTCATAGGCGAGCATTACTGGGTGATTCCCCTAGGCTCATTTGGCATGGCTATAAGCGAGGTCTTTATCGTGGTAGGTATAGTTGAATACGGGATTAGCTGGAATACAGTAATCAACCTCGCAATAGGCGGGACATTAGGATGTTGGTGTGCGATGTACACCCACGGGAGGATGTTTAAATGAGCTGGAATGAATTTACCATTACCGCCGAGGAGTACGATAAACTAAACTTTCCGCAGCGGGTGATGCTTTTGAGAAAAAAGGGCTATCCGGCTTTCGATGAAAAGTATTTAAGAGAAATGGGCTTTACCAAAAAAGATGGTAAGGCGGCATGGTATTTCCGATGGGTAGAAAAGGACAATGTATCTATAGCCAATTAGTCTTAGTGGGGCTATGTATATGTAGTTCTGCCTACGGACAGTATGAGCTATCCATCCTCGAACAGATAGAATCAGATTATTCAGGCCTTAGGATAGAGGGCAGATTCGAAGAGGCTTACAATTTAGCAAACGAAATTACATTTTATCAAAGAATTCATTACGGGCTCTACACGCAAAAACAAATGCCTTATGTATGTGAGGCCCTGAAATATCAGCGCGAGGCGCAGGATTATCAAGGTGCCCAGGATCGAATCTCGCAGCTTTATTGGCTGTCATTACGTGGGGAGGGAGTGGACGATCTATCTCGGGCGATTCTGTGTTTCATTTGGCTACCGACAGAAACCGATTGCACAGAAAGAACGGGGTGGCGACCAGACAAAGACACGCTATTCTGCCGGCAGCAGCGCCGCTATATCGCAGACCAATTTATAGCTGCAACCCAATTACAAATTGTGGTGGCAGAAGAGACACAGGACAAGGTTGCTTTTGAGGCACTACGGGGGCTTGCAAACGTCACTAGTTACCATGTTTTAGGCGTAGACGGGCCTGAGTGGGTAATCGAGCTGAGGGGCGACGAGATTTACCAGAGCAGGAACAACGACATACGGACCAGGTACAGAACCAGGACGTATAGGGAGATAGCCCGCAAAGCTGAACAGTCGATTCTTGAATAAAAACTATGGTACCCTTGACATAACTTAAAAAAAGGAATTGTCAAGTGGCAGACTTACCAGTATCAAAGAAATTAGGCGCAATAATCCACGACCACATATTAGCGGTGTTTGTATGGTCAATTGTTACAGTATCTTCAGTCGTTGGGTCTGCCATAACATTCTACTGGGTATCACAAACAGAGATAATTGCCGACGTTTCCGCCAATACCGAGAGAAGCGAATCAAATAATATAATAGTTTCAGACATTAACGAGAACTTAACATCAATTCGGGGTAATGTTTCAGACATTAGAGTAGATGTAGCAGTTATTAAAGAGCGGGTTGAAAATCTCGAAAAAAAGTGACTATGGGCCCCGCAGACTTCTTAACCGGGGTCATTCGCCCCACCCTTCAATATATTGCGGAAAATCACCCCGATATTCGCCACGATGAATCAGTAGAAAACCTATTATTAGCCACAGCCTTACACGAATCTGGAGGATTAGATAAACTCTTCCAGATAGGTGGTGGCCCTGCTTTGGGTGTGTACCAAATCGAGCCCAATACACACGAGAGCATTTGGGATAACTACCTTGCCTACAGACCTGATCTAGCCTCTACCATTAGAGGATTGGCATCCCAGGAGAGCTTCACCCGGTCAAATGATCGCCTAAATAACGAATTAGTTACAAATCTAGCCTATGCCACAGCTATCGCTCGACTGATCTACCTGCCCAAACCTGGAAAAATTCCCGATACTCTACAAGGACAGGCAAATTACTGGAAAACCCACTACAACACCGAGAAAGGCGAGGGAACCACCCAGCAGTACATAGCCAGCTGGACAAAGTACATATGAGCTACTTTTCCGCCAACTTTAAGCTAGAGGTAGTACCGGGTGGCTGGATGACCTGGAACCGAGTGAACTACCACTCTGACTATCTTGGGTGTAAGATAACTGTTCCACCTCAATTCTTTACTGACCTGGCTAGTGTGCCCAAATTCGTTCCAAGGTGGATAGTCCCTATAGCTAATGGGAAGAATCGTAACGCCGCCTGCCTCCATGATTGGCTTTGCCAAGATGATGTAAGGGAAGAGATGAACATTAGCCAAAGACAGGCGGATATTGTTTTTCGGGAGGCCCTTGGTGTTTGCGGAGTTAGCCGCATTGGACAGTGGGGGCTCTTTCTACCAGTGAGAGGATTTCAAAAATTAAAGACATTACTCAAGAAAATCTAGAGAAAATGGGCCGAGAAGGAGTATGGCTATCACCCCAATCATGGAAACCAACCAGTGAGCAGCCTAATATGAGCTACAACTCCTTTGAAACTATCAGAACCATACTAACAGTCGTCGCTATAATCCTTATTGTGATATTTCTGACGCGCTGTACGAGCCTGGAGAAGACATTGGGGGTTCACCCTGATGATAACGCGATTTTATGCGTTAAGGCTTCCACAGGAGCCACAGGAGCGATCTTCACAGGAGGAGCGGCAGGCTCTAGGATAGAGGTACCCGGTAACGTAGACACAACCACATGGACCGTTGACGATATTACCGCACTATTAGAGGCTTGCGATTGACTACTATTGCATGGGATGGTGAGAGCTTAGCTTGTGATTCTATGGCTATTACAGGCGGTGTAATAGATCAATACCCTACAAAGAAGATTTTTAAGAAAAGGGACGTTTATTATTTGCTTGCCGGGGATTATGCACAGTCTTTGGCTGTAATGGATTGGCTTGTAGACGGGAAAGAAAAACCAGAGTTTCCAAAGCCAGATTATGAGGTTATAGCAATACAGGGTAGCGGTGGTAAGTGTTACTCTGGAGAGCTTTATCCATATTCGATAAAACCGCCCTTTGCTGTTGGTAGCGGATCTGAATTTGCTTATGGGGCAATGCTGTCAGGAAAAACAGCAAAAGAGGCCGTCGAAACAGCTATCAAATTAGACCCCAATAGTGGCGGCAAGGTCAGGACGTACAAAATATGACTCAAATTGTAGACGTAGAGGAAATGACTGAAGACCTTGAGGTGCTTATTGATAAGTTCATTTCTGATGGCATCCCCCCAGGTATTATTATGAGTGTGCTTTTAACCACTATTCTAGAGCTATGGACGGCAAGTCGTGGTGTAGAGGAAACCCTACAATGATGGTACAAATCGCTATAGTCCTGACAGCCGCTGCGCTGGCTACCACTATCCTTTTCCTGCCTTGGTATATCCTAAAAATGTCGGCAAGAATGAGATATTACCGAGAACAAAACGCCAAAAGAAGAAAATGACGTTTTATCTAATCAAGGTAGTAGGGAAGCTAATTGTGCTCGCTTATATGGGTAATTGTTCGGACCTAAACGGCTTTGACTTACCATATTCAGTCGATGCCAGGATGTACCAAACAAGGTACGAGGATTACTGCCAAGTACAATATCAAGCCAAGGATATACCCGAATGGATGCTATCTTACGATCAATATCGAAACGAAAGGCAGTACAGATCACTCATAAGACAGTACCCCAGGGAACGGATACAACGATTAGACTACCCGCTCCCCGGTTACCCTACTTATTAGACTTTTTCCCCCAGATATTTTTATAGATTAGGTTCTCGATATAATCCGAAAGACTAATGTCTCTATCTTTTGCTTCCTTTTGGGCGGCTTTTTTAATATCTGGATTGGCCCTGATATGGATAAACTCTGTTCTAGGGTAATCTTTCATAATCCCTCCACCCAGCCCTGTATAATGAGTTTGATGATCAAGGCTCGACAGGCCAAGTAATCGCGCTTGGGAAGCCAGCCTGTTGCGGTACGTCTCTGAGCGCCTGGCGATATGCTGTCATCTCTGCACTCATCGTATTGTCAGTTAG
>CEPZ01017903.1_pt1 | contig 28430 bp, 37 predicted proteins | sample 530461 | NCBI WGS metagenome assembly CEPZ01 (sample SAMEA2620106, study PRJEB7988) | marine metagenome | isolation source: saline water (ENVO:00002010), including
CACTTGATCTGGGATCGTTTCTCATGGCGTTGACAAGCAGCACTGTGTCCGTAGGACAGAGGGGCATAGTTGATGCAACAATATGGAGAATTATTTTACGATCTGCGAAGCATAAGGTGTCCAAATAAACCAGGGCTGGCTGGAAGTCATCGTGTCCTCTTATGACTTCCAGCCACTCTCCACAATGCCAATTCGCTTCTGGGTGCCATTTTTTGTTTTGTTTGATTATATCTTTGTTCCAATCAACCCCATGAAACTGATTTTTTGTTAAAAACCCTTTATTGCATAACTGAACGATTTCTGATCCTTCTGAAGGGTCTTGTTCGTTGCATAGTGTCCAATAGTTACGACCTAGCGGCAAAGAAGTTAAGCCTGTCAAGTCGGAGTATATTTTAATGTTTTCTTCCCTTGCAAGCCGTTTGCAAGGCAACGAGCCATATTGAGGCTGATTTGTTCTTCGATTTTTGGACCGTTGTTTCATCGTAATGTATTATGCAAAAATTTCAACATTGATCAACGGTCATTTTCCAAACCCTCTAGTTGCTTCTCTGTGGGGAGCAATAAAGAACAGTCCGAGAGAAACTCTCTGACGAGTTTCGCATCTCGCCCGTTGATAGTGCTTTCATCATCGCAATGAGTATTGAGGCAAATCTGGTGAAACTTCAATTGTGCCCTGTCCGCTCTTTCTCTGGTAATCAAACCTGTTGGCGTTGTCATACGTGCCTCTTGATTATGCGAATGGTCATCAACCCAAAGCCCACACACCCGGCTACGATGAGCGGCACATAGAGGTTGCTGTTGCTGGTAAGGTTATTGCCCACTATCAGGCCGAAGCTTGCCCACATCAACAAGGCTCCAAACCAAAAGTTGTTCTGGGTTTGCCGAAGCATTACCAAGATGCACAACAAAATCCCAACATAAAAGATGGTGTAAAACATCATTTTCCCTCATAATAAGTTGGGGCACATCCTGTTATGGCTCGCTGCAAACACAGTTTGGCTGCGTGGGCTTCTGGCGACCTGTCTTTGCTCAAATGATTGAGGGCTTCTTCTATTTCGTAGTAGGCAGCACTGACGGTGCCGGGATTGCGTGTGAACAACCAATATCTCGGCGTTGCCCATATAGGCCAACGGTTTAAGATATACCTGATTGGCGTACAGACGAGAGGGTAAATTAAAATGCCTAAACACCCCACTACGCCAAATGCACCGACCCCCCAGCCCAGAAAATTTCCGACAACATAGCCAAAGATGTCATCTGCCTCAACATTCTTTAATTCGGCGTAGGTTTGTACTGATCCAATGCCTTTAGAGGCACAGGAAAAGTACACTACAGAAAGTACACCTGTCAAGACACCTATTGCAACGGCCACAATCCCGACTCGCTTTGAGAATTCCGCAAATTCATCCCAATTGAATTTTTTCTCATCCATCTTTATGTTCCTTAATCCACAGGTTTGACAGGCTTATCTTTCCTAACAGTCGTCGGAGCAACGAATCTCATCTTAATCTGCTTTTTGCCCTTGCCATGCCAGTAAAGGTGAGGGTGACCACCACGAATGTGGCTGAACCTTAATTCCTGACTCTGGAATATTGCATCGCTGCCAAGCAAGAAACCATTTTTGCCTTTTCTCTTGGCTCTAGCAATGATCAGTTTTTGAGCATCTTCGCTTGCAGCCGCCCATTTGTGTAAGTCTCTGCCCAAAATGTCATGCGTCAATAATGGCGTTTCACTTGCCGCAAGGAATCCCACAGAGATAAAGAGTTTGATGCAATTCATCGGAAACTCTTCAGGGACACGAACCCCCTGATCTGCATCAGGGGAAGGCGGAAAATGGTTGAAAGCATCTTTAATGCTTTCCCCGGCTCTGATGGGGAAGTTTTTGTAGGTGTAAAGAGGACTGTCTGGATAGGGTTGATCAGTAGTTTCCCCAAAATCAAGCCATGCAACTAAACCAGCCTCACCATCAACCTCAATATCAAAAGTCCAGTTTTTATGCTCGATGCTTCCCTTTGTCCTTTTCCAGACCACCATCGATCTCAAGAAGTATTTGCCATCTTCTATTGTGAGAAGATCGTTTTGTTCGCACAGCCTGATGCAAATTACATCGTAAGGATCAGGCATGGTGATCAGGTTGGAAGGAATCTTTTCAAAATCAACCTGACAAAGTTTGGTGACAAGGCTGGGATGAATGGAGTAATAAGGTCGCCCATCATTTTCCCACAAGAGTTCACAACAAAGTTGGCTCATTGTGGCTTTAATGTCCAAAGGATGACGACCCGAACACTCGATCTGGTTCGCCATCTCTGAATACCAGTCTCGGCCTTCCCACTCCTTCTTTTGATGAAGCTGCTTGACATACCGCTTGTGCATGTCGTGTATTGTTGTGTAGTTGTAATACGCTGGCATGGTATGCCCTCTTGGAGTCGGATGTCTGGGGGCATTATACGAAAAATCGGGCCAACGTAAAAAAGAAAGCCCGAAAAATCGGGCTTTCCACAAACAGGTCTTACTCTGTTTTGATCGGAATCAAACGAGGTTTCTCTGGTTCCACCTCTTTGGGGGTGGGCCAGCTAAGTCTCAAAATTCCATCCTTCATCGCTGCTTCTGGGTCTCCCTCAACCCAATTGGGCAGAGTGAGATGTCGGACAAACGAGGACTTCTTCAATTCCCTTACGTAATAATGGGCACCTTCTGAAGATTGGTATTCTTCAGACATCTTGCCACTGATTTTCAAAGCTCCTTCGTGAACTTCTACTTGGATGTCTTCAGAAGCGACACCCGGAATTGCTATTTTCACAACAAGCTTATCATCTTCTTTTGAAACATCCATTTTGGGATAGCCAGAAGAAGATGCTTTGATGCCAGTAGAACTTCCAAGAAATTCATCAAGGACTTTATTGAAGTGTTGTTCAATCGGAAAAAAGAAATCATCCCGATGTGAAAAGAGTGGAAACGTATCTCGACGTATTAAATTCATTTTTACCTCCTAAAACTGCTGTTTAACATACAGTCGATGCACACCCTCGTAGAGGTTTGTGCCTTGTATTCTATAATAGTATGTGATACTTTCTTTTTTAGTTAAAATCCCCACGATTTAATTGGATAGGTTCATGAGACACAACTGTGGTATTTGCGTTTGTCATACTCTTCATGATGCTTACGATTTCATTTCGTCCTTACAACATCGTGGCCGGGAAGCCGCAGGTATAGCGTTTATCGGCAGAGGCAGAATTGATGTAATCAAATGGACGGGCACAGTCTCTGCGTTTGATTTAAAAGACCTCTACAAGATTTTTCCTTCTACCTCGTATCAAATGTATATGGCCCATGTGCGGTACGCCACCAGAGGACGCAAAAACAAGATACTTGAGGATGCTCACCCTCATGTAATTGGCGGGGAAAGATACAGCGGACATCATCATGAAATCATCACAAACTGCGATGCAGCCATAGTTCACAATGGACAAGTCTGCGACTCTCCTGCCAAATGCGATACCCAAGAATTGCTTACGTCTTTTATCAATGGTTGTGACGCCTCGGTATTCTCTAAATATCCCGGCTCCTACACGATGGCCATTGCAGATAAGCGAGAAGATTATCTTACTGTTGTTAGGGATGTGGCAGGCTTAAGACCGGGCGTGCTTGGCTTTAAGGATGGTAAATATGTTGTTGCTTCAGAAGACATTGCCCTTAAAGAAAATGGTGGAGAATTTGTAGAGAGCTTAACGCCCGGAAGTATTTATAAAATCTACACAGATGGAGGCTATAAAAGAACAAGCGTAGTTCCATCCAAAACAAAACATTGCTTTTTTGAATGGAATTATATTGGACATCAAGATTCTATCATTAACGGAATTAGCGTAAGAACCATGAGGGAAGCTCTTGGTGAAAAGCTGGCAGAAGAATCTTGTCCGCCCGCTGATTTAGTTACGTACTTGCCACGCTGCCCAGAAATATCAGCACGCAGCTTTGCAAAAATTTCCGGCATGCCATTTTATCCTATTTTCTATAAGGTGCTAAGTGAAAGGTCTTTTCAAGGGTCTACATCTGAAGAACGAAATATTTCCATTAAAAATAACCTACATATAATCCCTGAAGCTAAGAGATTAATCAAGGGTAAAGACATTATCATAGTAGATGACTCTATTATCAGAGGAACTAATATTAAGCGAGCCTGTAAGCTAGTTAAAGAACATGGGGCAAACAAGGTTTACTTTATGTCTTATACTCCACCAATTGGGGTTATTGGAAATGATGACGTTCCAAGAGGTTGTCATTTTGGAGTAGACATGCCACCTGATGATAATTTTATCATCAGGAGAGGCTTTGACGACATGGAAGAAGGAGTTGAAATTATCTATCTGACTGTCAAGGGTATGACAGATGCTTTTGCTAGTTTGGGGATGCCCTCAAGAAAACTCTGCACTTTCTGCATTGGGGGAAATTATCCTTATGAAATCACTGAATGAGATCACTAACGAAGTTGTCAAGGAAATTGGCTCTATTGACCTAGAAGAAGCATTGGAAGGCTATAAGATTCTCAGAACAGCCAGAGAATATATGCTCAAAACACCTTATTTTAGGTGTCTCTCAGCTTATTGTAAGCTTTATGATGTACAGCATGTGCTAGAATTAGGCACATGCACAGGAGCTTCCGCTATTGCCTTGGCACAACATGCCAAAAAGGTGGATACCTTCGATATTACCAGCGACGATGTTGACTGTTCCTTAGAGGACAAGAACATCGATTTCTGGCCTCTCCAGAAGCCCTCAGACTGCTTAAACATAAATCTTGACCCATATGACCTTATCTTTATAGATATCGACCACAGGGGCGATACGGAGCTTCAATTACATGCCAAATTGACCGAAGAGTATAAAGGCATAGCTTTCTATGACGATATCTTCTTCAGTCAAAATATGATTAACTTTTGGAACACCATTACACAACCCAAGCTCGGTATACCGTGGCATTTCACTGGCTTTGGGATAGTAAGGTATTAGTTATTTTTGGTATTGTGGCTCTCTGCCTTCTTTTCGGTCCTTGTTGCCAATTGCCCATCCATGTCTATAATCTGGGCTTAAAGTCCAAGAAACTGGACCAAGCCAAACACCAGTGTAACCATCCCAATATCCTTTCCTAAAATTATGTGAAGGAAGTGGTTTTTGTGGTACAACTGGTTGAACTGGTTCAACCTCAACAGGCGGGGCCTCAACCACTGCGGGCGGAGGAACCACTGTAGGCTGAACTTCTGATTTCTCAGAAGCTGCGTGACAACCACCAATTAAAAGTAAAGATGCGATTAATAGTAGTTTAGTTCTCATGCCTTATTTAGGAGGTTTCATGAGAATTTGATCTTCTTTTACATTTTCGACTTCTTCAATGTTTGCAATGCATCCAAGATCACGTAGTTGAAGTTGCCATAAACGTGCAGAATCTAAGTTGTCAAATAGCTTAATTAACTTGGTGGGCGTTGAGTAATATATCAAGTGATAAACTGGAGGACCATTCCTATCAAAGGGATTGTCAAAAGGGCCGGGGTTGTCAATAGGGGAAGGAAGTAATTCCCATCGATAATATCTTGTCTTAAACCCCAATGTATCCAATGAATTTTTCAATTGATCAGCATCTTCTTTATCATCAAATCTCTTTACCAATTCCTTGTTTAAATGATAGGTTAAGGCGAATTGGGGGATTGGTTCCTCAATTTGGATTTCAACCACAGGCTCTTCAACCACAACAGATTCTAGTGGTTGAGACACCGGCATAGGCTTTACATTTTGATATACCACAACGCTTGTTAGTAGAACAATTGCTGCTACTGCTATAAGGTTTCTCATACAGATATTTATCAATGCCACCACAATAATGGCGAATTTTCCACCTCAGATAATTCGTTATTTGTGGGCGAATTGCTGTATGCCCACACAGGAACAACTTCAAAATTATCCCATTCTTCTTGGGGTATTCCCAAAGTCCTATTGTCCCAACGAATGCCTCTGTTGAATAATTCTTCGTCATAATCACGAGGTAACAAATAAGCTTTAAGTAACGTCCGCCAGTAACCATACTTGTTGTCAGGAGTAAAGCCCTCTAATGAATCGACGGACCTTATGACGGCTGGGAAATCCTTTTTGTCATAAAAGAAAACCTCAAAAATACCAGAAGCTTCTTCCGCAAATTCCACCCAAATTCCACTCGGCATCATGTGGGGAATAAATGCCTTTCGATGATCGATAGGCTCACGGGTTAACATCCGATGAAGGTTGCCTTGATCACGAGGCAATTTCCGTAGAGTGCCGAATACGGCAATCGGAAAGGATGTGGCATATCGTTCGTGATAATCCTCAATTTTGAGGAATTGATCATATTCTTCCTGATAAAGCATCTTATCTTCCTTTGGTTGAAATTCTGTTCCGGGTCTTTCAATTGAGGTTTCTTCCCTTAAGGCTTCAAGGTTTGTGATCCTCTGGTTCTGTAAATGGAAACAGCAAATCACAACAATAACAAATCCCATTAACAGCCAACTAATTGAAAACTTCATGATAGATACATTGTATGGAAAGCTTCAAACTATGGCTAGAGGGGAATAATATCCGATATCTCGGATCAGGGAGATACGCAGGTAGTGCATGGGTAAAGTTCTCCGTCGATGGGAAAGTGTACGAATATGCTGTCGATCCTCTATTTTTAGAGCCTTATTCTTTTTATGGAAGGAAATTTGCTGCTTTTATCAAGCACGCTCCGGGCAGAGCCTTTAACTTAGCAAAAAAACAAGGCACATTAATCAGCAAACCTAAACCAAAACCCGAACCACCTGAACAAAAACCCCAACAAGGTTACCTATTTTAATCTAAGCTCTAGGGCTTTGCGAAGCATAAGGTGATGACCCAAAATTCTATCTTCTATATCCCACGTCATATCTGTTTCAGATGTAAACGCTTGTGAGGTGTGATTTTTCCATAAATAAGCATCAAAACTATCTTGGGTGACATAATCGATACTACGCATGTTCTCTGGATAGGAAACAAGCCCACCGTCGTTAATGTCATCATAAATTGTATCCAAATCGCTAACTTCAAGGCCATATTCTTTCAATTCATCGATCATTTGTCTGCCGACACAAATGGAGGGGTCTCTGCATGATTCATAAAGCCAAGCACCCTTTGGATTCTGCTCTGGCGTGAAGTCCTTCCAAACACAATTGGGAGAACCTTCGTGAAAATCAATGGTGAATAAGAACTGTCTATTTACATGTTGAGCAAATAGCTTACATTCTTCACCTTCGATTTGTGCCTTGAAACCTCTGTTAAGGTCAACACCTTCGGCATTTTCTCTTTTGTTGTGTTCCCATCCCCAAGGATTCATGCAAGGATAGATGTGAAAAGTGAAGTTTTCAGCCTCTTCTTGAGTTGGCACAAACTCTAGGGCTGCATACATTCCAGCCGGTTCGTCGCCATGTACTCCACCTGTAATTAAAACGTGTTTTTCGCCGGTTCCTTCCTTCTGGAAGAATAAAGGATAGTCATTAACCCAGCCAATTCTCTCCCAGTCCCCTTTAAGGCCAAGAGTCACTTCTCTTTTATATGATCTTAAGATATCTGGTGTCATGAGAGTAATATAGTAAATATTTTTATTCTTATCCCTTATCTTTAAGCTCTGCCCATTGTTCAAAAGTCAATTTCACTATTAGGCCATCGGTTACAAGATTTAAGGAAAAATCATCTGGATTGAGAAACCTTTCTATATGGCATTTTCTTAAATCCAATGTTGGCTTGTTTGATGTGTTCTCTAAGTTAATCATTTCAACCTCTTTAATTCCGCCTTTATTAGAGTTTCTAATCAATTATATAAAGTGCCGTGTTTGGCACAAAGCTCTGGAGATGATAGTCTTCCACCTTAAAATCTGCCAAAAGTAAAAAGAAACTCGGCCTTGCAGTTACGTCCACCATTCCAAGTACGGGAATGTAGCTGTCATCTTCTAATTTATCACAAATCCCCTGTGCCACAGCATAGTCAATCGCCTCAAAGAGCTTGAAGTTGTCACGTCGGAAGGCATTAATTGCTGCTTTTTGTTGCACCGGCCATCGCTCCTCGAATCCCTTCCCCTCTAGACCAGCTTCTTTAACTGCTACATCACCCACTTCTTCGTACTTCCAATTATCTCTGGGGTGTTTGTCGTATACGAGAAGTAACACATTGTATTTTTTCGTGTGATCCTTGAGACACGCATCGGTGAGACGCTTTCTCATAAAATCTGCCATCGGACCAATTTGCTTGACTTCTTGCTTGACTTCTTTTTTTGGCTTAGGAGCTTCATCGCCAACAACGGTTAAGCAAGACAGGGCTGCAAATATTGCGACCCACATACTCCACATTATGTATTTTCTCATGTTATCCCCTTGGTTAGACTAATATAGTATCACCCTTCAAAACATAAAAAAAGCCCAACCATTTCTGGTTGGGCTTTTTGTTATATTCTCATTTTAACCTTACGATTAAATGATGAAGTTTGCAATCGACAAACGAGCGTAGAACTTACTTCCTTCACGGAGAAGCTTCTTGCCATATCTCGTAAGGATTCCCTTACGTGGGCAGAAACTCTCAGGATCAAGAACTACCGGGGTTTGTGTCAGTGGCACATATGGGCAATAAAAATAGCCTGAGTCCATATAAGAATCACCTTTATAACCCATTAGGATTTGGCCCTGTGGGAAGAGTGGGTCTTTATAGAGACGCCATCTATTATTTACCGTTCCGACGTACTGAATACCAAGACTTGAAGTAAAGGTTTCAGATGGTGCTGGTGCAAAACCGGCGGTTGCAGTCTCGAAAATCGAGGCAACTTCAGGTGATGTTACGAGCCAATTGGCCCCACCACGCAACGTCTTACGATGGACAACATTACTTACTTCTACGATCTTCACATAAAGTGATTCGTACTTTTCTTTAATGGTGTCGCCCAAACTTGTGTTGAAATCCCATACGGAAACCGTACCAGCGTTGTTACGAAGGTCGGTAAGAACTTCACGGTCGATCTCAAGGTTAATTTCCTGAGCCAATACAGCGGTTAGTTCTGCTTCAGCATCCAAGTTGTGCTGGGAACGAAGGTCTTGCTGTGCTTCATAAGACCATACAGCCTTGAGCTTTCTGGTCTTGGCAGCAATCTCTTCACTTTCGATCACGAGATTAACTTCAGGAAGGTCCGCATTACATTCCATGTTATACTCGTAGCTAACTACGATATGGTTTGCACCGGGATCACTTGCCCATGTTAATGTTACTTCACCACTATTGAGGTCAACAGTACCCGCAGTTGCCAAAGGAGCAGCAGGAGAACCGATGCTTGTAAAGGTGAAGGTTCCGTTTTCAGCTACGGTAAAGGTTTGCTTGGCCAATGTGCCATCAAACACTGTACCAGTCAGAGTACCGCCGAGGATTGGAGTATGTTCTAACGGCTGATAGACCGAAGTCACATCGCCACCAACATCAGTCGAGCTAGTCTCGTTCTGAATAAATTGGTGAGTGTAGAAGATATCCAAGTTTCCGTCACCGGAAGCTAACTGCTGAAGTGATACGCTATCATCGCTTGGGAAACCTGCTTGCAGGTCTTGTCCACGAGTAGCACCTTGATTAGAACTATATCTAAATCTTAGGTAGTAGACCAAACCAGTTGGGCCTAGCAATGGTTGTACGGATACAACTTTATTGGCGATCAACTGAGGATAGATTCTACGTACTAGAGGAATAGAAATTCTTTTAAACTGAGCAATATCAGAGGTATCCGTAGATACTTCGTTGATAAGTCTCTGATTTTCTAGCAACACTGCTGTGGTAGAGCGTTCAAACCTATTGTCTAGGTCGTCTAGAAGACCAGTTTTGGCCCAGCGGGTCTCTATTTCTCTAGCTTCATTAAGAAATTGGCTATTCATATTCATCTAAATTACCTCTTTTTAATTAAACTAGTGTTTACTGATTTTCTACGAGTCCAGAGAGAACTTTAAGATCGTGGTATTCGTCTTGTTCAGTTAGGACATCCTCTTCGGCATCCGTTTCACCTTCGCCATACTCAGCGATAAGTTCACTATCGGCTACCTTTTTACCTCTCCCACTTGCCTGCGTTGCCTTTGCTGCTCTCTCTTTCTTTTCATCATCGGTAATTTCACCAGCTTGCTCTGTAAGAAGTGCATCCGCATCACGGACAGCTTCTTGCAACTTGGTGTTTTGACTACCGAGCCTAATATTTCGAGCTTCAAGAATTCTCATCTGACCTTTAAGATCATCTGCATTCTTCTCAGCTTCATCCAGTCTACTGCTCGTAGCGGCAGCATATTCATCATCAGAGATGTAATTGCTGGCGAGTTCAACGATACGATCAAGAGTTACCTTGTGCTCAACCATACGTGGGTCGGAAACGACATCACGACGGGCCTGTTCGTAAATCTCTTTACCCTTGAACTGTAGGAATTGATCAACCTTATCGACTACGTAATCACGCATCTCGTTAAGCTTCTTCTCATATTCCTCATACATTTCAACTTCGATGTTATTGTTCTTGCCTTGTTCCTCTTTGATGTGCTTGTAAGCCTCTTCATAGCCTTCTTCGAGGGCGGCTTCGAACTCTTCCTTCTGAAGTTCTAAACGATTGCGAAGGTCTTGAATAATGGCGTAAGCTTGCTGGTAGCCTTGTTCAGCAACCGCTTCGTCAGAAGTCTTCTCTTCGGTCATCTCAACATAAGCTTCTTTAAGCTTATCATCATATTCTTTTTCGAGTTCTGTCTTTGCCTCGGTCAAATATCCTTCAACTGTTTCGGACACTTCTTTAATCTGATCTTCAGGCAACAGACTCTTTAATGCTTCGAGTAATTTATCCATTGTTTAAATCTCCCTCTTGATTTTGATTGTCTTAGATTTAACAATGCTTCCAAGGCAAGCTAGAACCAAATCTTTACTAACCTTATTTACACCGCAGGATTCATTTTTAGTAACGGTGTTAGCATAATTATCAACTTTTTGGGATACGACGTTTTCTTTCTTGTCTGTAACCTTTTCCTGAAAGGCTTTAAATGTAGAAGGGTCGGCAACAGCATCAAATGTAATAAGTTTATAACCATCGCTGATAACAAGAATGCCATCCTCATTGGTCTTACCGTTCCCTACTCCTCTACTAGACATGCCGATTTTAACGCCGTCATTAATCAGGGCTTTCAAAACTTTCCCATGAGGAGTGTTAAGAATCTCCCCTTCTCCCATTAGTACGTTGCCTTCCCACCATACCTTAGTAATAACATGAGAGGCATTAGCAAAATGGATAATAGAATCTGTTGGGTGGTCTAATTCACCTACTAATCTTCTATCTTCTACTAGTGGCAATAGCCTTTTAACGTTCTCATCGAGGACATCAAAAGGATAAACCCTTTTATTTTTGTTTTCCGCATCGGCCTCTTGCAATTTACCCCTGAACTTCACTCGACCGTCTTCCGACGCCTCATGAAGTTCAAGAGTAATATCTGAGTCGCAACAGCAGTCAACAAGTAACATTTTACTGCTCATTATTTAACTGCTCCTTATTTATCAATTACAAGATTATCGCTCTTCATTCTCCAACCGTCAGGACCAATGGCCTTCGGGACATAAGGATTCTGAAGCGATGGCCACGTATCACCTGACTGCCACGAGCCGTGGTGTTGGCCGAAGGTGTTCTTATCAACACCCGGTTCACCTTTCATCGTATAATCACCAAATGGGGACGGAACATACGGGTTGTTAAGGCCCGGATATACCTTTTCTCCACCAGTGTTGCCCCAGCTACGACCACGAGCTTCAGCCGCATGACCGCCGCCCTTATAGTCCATACTGTCTTGACCAATCATTGCTCCGCCTTTACCACCCCAAGCATCAACCGCTAAGTCTCCTGCTGGTGAGTAAGATTGCTTTGCCTTCATAGCCATGTCTGGGTGATCTCCATTAACCGAAATGTGACGACTGTTGCTAATGTTCCAATCCTTGGTTCCAAGGTTGGTTTCAAGCAAGTTAGCCAGCCAATCGGCAACTTCTTCAGCAAATTCTGTATCTGGCTTAATTCGGCCATTAAGAACTTCGTACAATTCTTCCAAATAACCAACAGTCTGACCCTTGAGGACTTCATCACCAGAACGGTCTACCTGAGTGTAGACTTCTTCAAGCGTGTTATAGAGGTCGCTGAATACAGACATTTCGATCTGGAATGTATCATCTACATGTGCGTAGAAACCATGAACAACGTTCTGGAAATCTGCGTACTGATCTTTCGATTCTTCATCGATCTTAACATTTGCAAGCTGCATAATACGGGTAACCTTATCATTAAAGGCATGGTGAGCCATTCTAAGAATACCTTCAGCCATGAATCCGCATTTTTCATCATCGTAATTTCTAACTTCGGCAGATGCCAATGCTTCTGAAATAACCTTAGCAAGTTCAGATTGTGTTAGATAAATTACTGATGGGAAGGCTGCTACGATGTTTTCAAGAGTTTCTTGAAGTCCCGTATCATCAGATACGTTATTGTGTCTCTTGAGATCGGAAACTGCTCTTACAAAGTTTGGATTTTGAGCAAGGAGTTTAGCCTCTTCACGAAGAGTCTTCACTTCATGATCAAGGGTCTTCCAATTAAAGCTCAAGACTTTGCCTTCATTGCGAGCGTGGGTTGTGGGAACCTTAAGAGATACCACATGGCCTTTCTCGTCATGTTGAACAGCAGATTCTTTGAGTGCAGGACCAACTTTAACATAATCACAGTAATCTAGTACGTTTTCACATACAACGGCGACTTCTGCCATCTTCTTGCTAAAGCCAAATTGATTAGGTGAACTACCACCAATCTTGATCCTTCGTCTTCCTTGTGCATCTTTACGAAATGAAGAAGGTCCACGTCTACGCTTAGACATTTTTCTTCCTCTCTTTCTACTTGTAGTGTCGCTGCTCTTTTCAGGATGACCTCTGTCACTTCTTCGGTCACCACCACCGGGCTTGCCGCCTCGGTCTCTGGTCTTAAAGTATGTGCCAGTATTATGAAGTTTTCCATCTGGTCCCATCTTACGATGCGGTGCTCTTCTAAATTTTGTAGAAGTTGCTTCGTTGAGATCAGCATCTTTGCTCATTGAACGCTTGACGATACTCAGTCCAACATAGTCAGAAAAAAGCTTCTCAGCTTCTGCTTCTTGACCTTCTAATAAACTGTCTACCATTTTGCCAAGAAGTTCTTTGGCTTTGACCTTTTCAGTTTCTTCATTAATTACTAGTTCTTCGATATTATCAAAGGTTATTGAATCAACCTTAATATCGTAATTAGCATGCACATAACTGTCATCTAGGGTTTCAAACAATACCGTTTCGGCTGTGAAGCCTTCTAATTCAAGAAAATCAATGTCCAACGCTCTGGCTACTACGTTAGCAGCCTCTTGTAGTTCGTACTCTGCGTTGAGCACCGATTCATTTGAAATTTGCTCAAAGGTATTGAAATCAATGAGTTTTCGTTTCATGTTACCAACTCCTCGAATGTGTCTTACAAATAAATGTGCGGTTACAGTAAGCGATGCTCAATAACAGCACTTATAAGTGAATCGCTACTAACCCGTATATATTAAGGTCAACGCCAATTTAAAAAAGGTATCAGCAAAATAACGTCACCACTATGTATATAATACACAGCAGGCGTTAAAAACGGGGTTAATTATGAAGAGTTTTAGTGATTGGTTGCGTGAAAACAATGATGAAATGCCGCTCGGTGGCAGTCCTATGATGAAAAATAGTGACATGGCACAGGCAGATGATACAAAATTAAACTCCTTCGCTGACATTGGCAGGCGTGCTGCGGAAAAATATTCAAGTAAATTTTTAGATGCCATGTGGAGAATCGCCAGAGACACTGAAGACGACGAACTTCAAGAAATGCTCAGCCAAGTTGATAGCAAGCACGGCCCACACAAAAAATCTGGCTTCGGCATGGAAGACGAAATGGATGGGTTGAATCACGGCAATAAAGACGTGGTTCCTAACTCAGCAGATCACGGGATGGGCGATTCTGACCTTGAGTAAACCAAAATTCATTAATTTCTTTCAAACTTTCTTCTGTAAGATTGTAAGCAGTGTCGGGCAACACTGCATCAACTTCACAATAAGGACAGACCGCTGTCTTTGAATTATCAACCCACTTCTTAATTTCTTCCTTTGGAAAGACCTTAAAACAGTGATAACAGCCGCATTTGTTGCAAAAGTCTATCTCGCCCTTATTATGAAAAGCAATAAGTGGTGCCCGTCTCATGTTCATCTCCCTTTTTGACATACCTACATCGCATCCGCAATTGAAGCCACTATTGTGTGTTTTCCAACCATAATCGGTGACGTAGTTTTCGTTCATTATCTGTCTTCTTCGCTATAGTCTGTATCTTCTTCATCCTTGCCAGAAGAAAAGTCCTCAATACCAAGATCGAACTTCTTAACATCCTCAGCAGATGGATTCTCAAGTGGTGGCCCCTGTGCCTTTTGAGCTTCTTGTGGTGCTTCGCCACCTTGAGGTGGAGCTTGTCCGCCACCTTCTGGAGGTTGCGGCCCTTGGCCTTGCGGTTGTTCTCCCTCTCCGCCCGGCATTGGGTTTTGCCCGCCAGCGTCTGTGCCCATTTCCTGACCTTCTTCGCCACCCGGAGTACCAACACCCAAGAGAATTGGGTTCTGAGCCATAACTTGTAATTTCAAATCCTCTAATTTCTGAATCTTATTACGAGCTATCAACTCCTTGGCTTCCTTTTCAGAGTATTTAAGCCAAAGCACCAAAACATCATAATCAGATAATATTTGAGCACCCTTCAAGCTACCGGCATTGTTAATCCGGTTAGTAACTACCTCTGCTCGACTTAACTCTCTCCACTCTGAAGGTGGGGTCATCTTAATCTTCAAATCTTCATATCTCTCCTCTGGAAAACCACGAAGCTTAAGATGTCGATCAGCAATATCCCATAGCCCATCTTCCATGTAAGACTGAAGTCGCTCAATCAAACGAGCAAACTTCACATCCTGAGCAGACAAGGTAATTCTTGTTTGACCGGGGTCTTCTTGGTTGATGTAGTTCTTTGGAAACTGTAAGGCTGTAAACAACTTATTCCTGAAATAGATTGCATCATCAATCTCCCCCAGATTCTGAGCACCCGGCAATGTTTCTACACGAGTATTTGAATTGGGCCTAATTGGAATCCAAAAATCTTCATCCGCAGGCTGAGCGTGCCACCTTTCTTCAATAGCACTCACCCCAGTTCCCCCGCCTTTATTGGTAGCAACCTTCTTCTTTTTGAACTGATCTTTCATTCTTTCAATGAAAGCCTCAGCTTTAAAAGGCGGTAGTTGCTGAACATCGATATAAAATACTCTACGCTCTGGAGCACGAATCAAACGATATACCACCATTGCGTCTTCCATCAACCTCAACTGATGGGCTGGCCCTCTAGCTGCCTCTATTAAACTAATGCCGTATGGATAATAGGTTTTTCGATCATCCCCAATTCTAATGTGAATAACCTGATCCGGGGCAAACCGAATTGCTGTTGCTTGCTGTAAATCAGACCGTGTAGCTTTAGTAACCTCAACTCTAGCCAATGACTGATAATCTGGTCCCTCTTTGCTTTGCTGGAATTCAATGAGCCTACCTTTGGTTGTTTCAATTCTATAAACCGAATCAGCCGGTAATGGCATAATATTCATAATTCCATCAGAAGGTTTTTCTGGATCAATAATGACCTCAAGAAAAAAATCCCCCATTACAAACAAATTTTTAAACCAACCCCAAAGTTTCTTTTGGTCAAGGTTTAACATCCTTTTATGCCAGAAAAGAAAATCTAATTCATCCTCAATTTCTCGATCAGCCACTGTCATTTCGAATGGGTGTTCATTTTCGCCTCTTTGACAATTGTGGCACACAATAGAATCTGTACAAAAGTTTTCATGGCCCTCTACAGATAAGTCATAAACCTTCATTGTCTCATGAGCACGAACGCCAATTACTCGTCTAGTCTCGGTTCTTTTGCCTAACCACTTCATCTCTTTAACAGAAAACCCAGCTTTATTGAGCCAATTGTTAACAACGATCCACTGATGACCTGTTAATTTAGCAATCTTGTTGGTCGATAGCCCTTTGGCAATCATGTTAGCAACACGGTTGGTTTTTGCTAATTGTTCATCAACCTTGCCGCTTCTCCACTCATCAATAAATTGTCTTTCATGAATCCATCCCTTTTCTTGGGTGCGAATACGTGGGAATTGACTATGCTTCAAACCATTAAGGCTCTGTCGAGCCGGGATTCTATAAAAAGCTTTCAGTTCGTCGCCGAACTTTAACTTCCCCGCACGAGTCCACGAATTATCATGAAGGAGAATTCTGTGGTCATCTGTCATGATTTCAAAAGTACCATCGTCAAAGATGACTTTAACAGTAGGGGCTTCTTTAACTACTCTTGGGTCAAATCCCCAACCTATTGTGAAGTCATCTTTCTCAAAGTCCCAACAATAAACTGCGAATTTTTCATTTGATTTGTGTTCTGCCAACCACTCAATCGGCACTTGGCCAAAGAAAGGGGTGGAAATTAGGGTATGCCCTGCGACACACGATTCATCTGAGAAAACATTCATGGCAAATTCTATTTCTGCCATATTTTGAAGTCTTTCGTATTCTCTATATCTGCTCTGTCTATTTGTAACCGTAGATAGATCGATGAAATCGTTTGAATCTCTGAGGCGAATCATGCCTCTGCCGCCACCCCAGAAGCTTCCATCTGCTCTAATATCTGGAACTGCATCGGGTTGGGTTACACCAGCACCGGAAAATCCCTGATCTCTTTTGTGAGACTGTGGGTCTTTCGCCATAGCGTAAGTCCACAGTTTGTATAAGTCGTACCAAGCCATATAAAATACCTCTCTATAACTATTACCTATGCATAGTTATTAAGGCTCTTGCTAATTTTGCTATTTAAATGAGTTATAGACTCTAAATAATGGCATGATGAAAAGTTTCAAAGAATGGTTTCAATTGCAGGAAAGCATGAGCGTCTATGTCCAAGGGCACGACTACCAGAGCGATATCAATGATCTTGACGATGTGGCCAATATTTTGAAAAAGAGGGTTCTTTACCCAGCTTGGGAGAAATTGGATGAAGGACAACAGAAAAAAGTGCAAGAAGCCGGGTCAGCCCATCATGGAATGATAGTTCCAGATGGTGACTATTATGGGGAAGGCAAAAACCTCCTAAATTTCTATATTGGGGGATGGCCTGAAGAAATGGTCCCAAAATTAGTTCAAGGGATCAAATACTTCTTAGACAACATGGGAATTAAGTATGCTCCATTTGAAACCAACACTAGTGGTATGTATGAATCAAAGGTTGTCAGGATTTCTATTCTTAAATACGAAACTTCTAAAAACTCCCCAGCATTGTTAAATTTATCAAATGACAATGCCACTTTGATTTTCAGAGACTTGCTCAAATTCCCATCTGAAGAAGGTGGGTTTACTGACATATCTCCTGCCGACCTTTATCGAAAAATAGAAGAGTTGGAAAAAGACATGATAGACATACACGCAAGAGACGCTTATAGCTCTCAAAGACAAGGCGGGGCTGCTTTCTTTGCGGGTGGGTTATCCACAGAACAAATAACCTCTCGATTAGAACAGATTAAACAAATAGCAAAATGGGCGATGGATAATCACTATGATCAGATGTATGTCCTTTAAGGAATTCTTTAATGAAACCTGTGACCTAAATCTCTTTATGGAAGGGACCACGGCTCAGAATTTGAGGGCACACAAAGATCAAGAGCTAGTCGGCTTGATTAAAGCAAGAATTACAGAACGGTTGCAACAACTTCCCTTCTTTAAACAACCAGACGGTCAAAAATTGTTTGATCGGTACGTTAATTTTTTCTCTTACCAAGCCTTGCGAGACCCCTCTTGGCAAGAGTTGATGAACAAGAATCTTAATGACCCAACTCATCAAAGTGGCCGATGGAAAATGGATCAATCAGAGATAAAGCAAAACGCTACCAAAGGTGTAGGCGGAACAGTTAACCATATGTGGAGAAATTGGGGAGATTACTTCGCAGCAATGGGAACCCGTCTAGCCAGCAAGTTAAACAATCCCGGTTGGACTGCCGAGATGGTTGATGCAGAATCTAAAGAGTGGCACGAAGACCTTGCCTCCCGTGAAAGAGGATTGCCTAATCAAGAGGCCAAGGTATTTTTAAAGTTAGACCATCTTGGCAAACAATGGAAAGGATGGAAATGGGTAGACTTAGAAGTCCCTCATTGTCCAGAAGAAGCAGAAGCAATGGGACATTGTGGAAATTCAGGTTATGGTGAAGGAGACAACCTTTTGTCTCTTCGAGACCCAGAGGGTTATGCCCACTTAACCTTTGTTGTAAATGATGGTTTCCTTGGAGAATCGAAAGGCAGAGTTAATCAAAAGCCTTCAGAAAAATATCACGATCCAATTGTTGAATTGTTAAAAACCGATCAAGTACACGCTGTTAAAGGCGGAGGACATGAAGCACATAATAATTTTTACATGAGTGATTTAAACGATGATAGAAAGAAAGCACTTGAGCACAAAAAACATCTTTCCGATCCGCTCGGACACGTATTTGAGAAATACAAAGATAACAGAAAGGACATGATTGGTGCAGTCAATGAATTTTTTAATTCCACAGATTTTGAAGACTATGATGGAGAAGTTTTTACATTGGACACTTTTGAAAATTGGGAATCTCTTGAAGAGTCGGCCAAAAGATGGGCATCAGCTAATATTGAAAATATCGGTTGGATGGACGAACCCTATCATTATATCGAAGCTAGTCACCACGGCTTAGATGATAGCGAACTGGTTGACAAGCTTAATAAGGACAATCTTGCTAAAATAGAAGAATTAATCAAAGATGAGAGACCAGATGATTACGAAGATTACGAACTTGAAGAACTCATCTCAGAAGATGAAGCAATAATGGAAGCTCTCAACAACGCCGCCAACCAAACACAAGAATCGGCTATTGAGACAGAAGCTTATACAAGTATGACTCGTCAACTGAATGAAGCTGATGAGAATGGGTTTTATATCAACTTTTCCAAACACCCTTGGGAGTTGAGCATCGACACAAGCGGGGTTAGAGAACTCCACAGAGAAATGCAAAAAGATGGAACCGTAGATGACGATGAAGTTTTAAGCTATATCAAACTATCCTACTCTGCTCCTTATAATGGTTATGATGGATACAATCACTTTGACGACAGCCACTATAACGAAATGGTAAGTGATAATCTTTATCAAATAAGCCCGGTCTAACTATATTAAATCATGAAACAAGTTTTATTCATCAATTCACATCTTGGTTCTGGTGCGGATGAATTAATGTCGGCCCTCTCTAAGAATCAACGAATTCAAAGATTTAAAGGGTTTGCACCTTTCAACCACCCAGACGACTTAGCAAAATTAACTGACAAGCGTCACAAATGTGATAACGCTGCGGGCATCTATATGCACGGCCTGTGGAACAACTCTCATTGGGTGAGAGCACCAGTTAGAAAGGTGACTCAATTTATTCATTTGATTCGGGAACCAAGAGCTTCTTTGTTTGAAACAGGGGGCAAACCAAAGGATGCCCTGTACGGATACTGCTATAGACTCAGCGGAATTTACGAGATGGTGCAGCGTACTCCTGAATCATTAGTTTTTGATATGGACAACTTGGATTTAGAAGTAATCCAAAAAACATTGGACATTGACTCTATTGAATTTAATTTAGAAAGTCGAGAAGACACCTTCCCAGAAGATTTGTGCAAACTCGCAGAAAAAACTTATGAACGATACTTCAAGCTACTAGGTCTATGATTGTTTGATTATCCCCAGGAGAGTTGAAACAAAGTTCTTCAATTTTGAATTTCCTTCCCAAGAATTTATTGACGTTTATCTTCTTCAATAGTTGTTCGCCTTTGTTCTTCTTCATGAAAGAAATCGTTACATGTGGATTGAACTCATAATAAGAAGGACGATAATCAATGGTGTTGACGGCCACTCGATGAAGACGATTTAACCCATCCCCAGAAACATCTATTTTTAAAACCTCATAGAGATCACTTTCAAATATAGACAGTTTGCCAAGTTCAATTTCAAACATTGGTTCTCCTGCGAGAACTTTTTGAACCTGATCAGGTCCGTTATCTATGATGTATGACAGAACCGTACAATGAGGGTTATCTTCTCTGCCAATTTGTGGGTAATTAATGTGGGTAAATACATCTTTATCTTCAATGTAGTCTAAACCCCAATTTAAAATTTCTTCTCGAAGGTCTCCGTTGATTTCAACAAGTAACGAAGAAGAATAATATCTGGCATTTGAATTCATTTAATCTTTAAGCAAACCTTGACCAGTCTCTTCTTCTACTGGCTTGTTGAGTTCTTCAATCTTTAAATTTTCTGCATCAATCATATTGTCTAAAAATTGGAGTGTCCTCATTACAGCAACGGGAGAAACTTCGCTCATTGGCTGATTAACAGCCCTGCTTTCAATCTCGCCCCAGTATTGTTGGTGCATGTCGATTTGCTCACCTTTCTTTTTACCTCTTTTTTCCTCATATTTTGTGATACTTTTAAGAGCGTTGACCATGTGTTGTCGAGTCGTTGACAACCCAAATTCTCCGGGTAATTCTTTAAGAGCTTCAGCCAATTTCTGTCTTGCCTTTTTTGTATTCATATTTTGTTCCACCGATTGATTGCAACATACTTGTTTCTACATTTAACAGAGCATAAAAATTGGGACTTATCGTACCATTTGTAAAACTCTTTGCTACACAAAATACATCTGAATTTTGGCCTATCGATTTCTGGCCTTCTGTTTAAATCACAACCTATTTTTTCAAGATATTCTTTATTTGCAAATATCCACTTTTCATTCGGATGTTTCTTTTTAAACCCTTCTATCTTTTTTTTATGTTTCTCTCTGAGCCATCCTTTAACTTCAATATATGTATTTGTTTCAATCAAATAAAAATCAGGGGTATAAGCATCACCATCTTCTAACAAAAAGGTTTTTGGTTCATATTTCCACTTAATCTTGTTATCGTTCAACCACTCGGCATAAGAAACTTCCCAGCCGCTTCTCATTGAAACATATTCGCCATCAGGACACTGATACCAATATCGACCCGGATGTTTCCTTTTCTTCCCCCAATTGGGATGATTTTCTCCCGACATTGCTTCGCTTAATTTTTTACAATGCTGTTTACTTTTGGTTTTGCCTTTCAGTGCCTTAGAGATTTTATCTCTACTTTCCTGACTTATAGGTTTACCTTTTATCTGTCCTGCCTTTCTTGGCTTGATATTGTATTCTTTGAACAATCGTCGTATAACACCAATTCCTACTTCATAAAATTCAGCCAATTCTTTGTAAGTCATTGATTGTTTATGATATTGTTCTTCTAATTTTAGTCTGGTGCTATCTTGTATTTTCACGCAATAACATAGTAAATACCAACCGAATTAAAACAATGAGTTTAAAGTTTCTATTATAAGCAATACAGGAGGCACAAACGCCCATCCGAACTCACGGAGTAAATCATCGTGTTGTCTTTTAATGTCAAACATAACACCTGACATTACATCATCTTCTTTAACTCCAAAAATATCGTCTGGTTCTTCCTCGAACCAATCTTCTGGCTTATCCCTTGCCAACTCAGCTTTGATCTCCTCATAGATATCACTGCTGAAGGCAGAAACTACTTCTTTTGGAACTTCGGCTCCAACAGGTATATTTCTGTTTTGCAGGTTCAGCACATAAAGTGCTAAAGACGCTGCCATAATTGCATCATCGTGTTTGCCTTTGGTTGCTTCTGCTTTCTTGGTCAATGGGTTGAAAAGAAATGTTGACATCTCATAAGAAAGCCTTCTGCTATTAACCTTAAAGGAATCGGCAATTAATCTGCTTTGAAGAGCTTCCAGAATTGCTGGCCTATTTGCTGAAGTTGTTTTCACCCCTGCCCTATTGTTTTTCCCCGGATTCTCATAAAACAAATTCTCATAAAATAGCTCATGTTGTAGTCTGGAAAGTACCGCCACACCCGCAGCCATATTCTCCACTACACATAGAGCATTGTTATAATAGTTCCCAATTTGAGAAACTACCTGGGAAAAGACGTGTGGAGAAGCAGAATTACTGTAGAATTCGGCTACTTGATGATAAGTTGTAGCATCAACAACTTGAATACAACTGCTATCCCCCTCATCACCTACGCCCTCAGCAACATCCACTCCCATAACGTATTCTCTACCATCTAGGCATTCTTCAAACACATGAAGTGCTCCTCGCTCAAAATCAGGATTGGTAATTTCGTTCCTAATTTCAAACAAGTTATTGTACTCTGGGAACAGTTTTCTAATTGGTTCCAAGAACTTGGTTCTATCATCTGCTCTCTGTAGAACCTCCAGAGAAAAATAAGTATCGCCTGATCCCAGAAATTGCTTTTCAATTTCTTGCATCCAACCTTTGGGACCAAGTTGGGCCTTGGTGTCCAAAACCCACTTATCATCATTATAATCAGGGTGACTATGATAGTCTAAATCAATAACATTGAATTTATTTCTTTTGTCTAATGCCCCCTTATAGGTTTCTTCATACCAATTACCAATGCCGTTAACCGTGGAAATGGCCACACAGCTTCCACCCGTAGAAATCGTTGGATACATAGCACGCCAAGCTTTATCCATACCTTCAACGAACGCAGCTTCGTCAATAATGAACCAAGTAAGAGACTGACCACGAGCAGCAGATGGACCCCAAAACTCTAATCTGGCACCCGTTTCCTCAAAAGCTTTAATGTGATCATTATCTTTTCCCAATGCGGGTTTAAGCCAATTTGGGAGGTTGTTGAGAGCAACCGTGACATTTTCACCAGCCTTAATGGCTTCACGGTCAGATTTTGACATACACATGATTTGCTCGTCGAGCTTAAACATACAACGCCACAATGCCCAAATTGTCGTCAAAGTAGTCAGACCGCCTTGACGAAATTTGGACACAATGCTAAATCTATGGGATTCGTAATTAGAGATAACCTCTTTTTGATAGGTATAAATGATAAAACGCACCAATCCATCTATAGGATGAATGATGCGTATGTACTTCATTGCAAAATATGCGAAACTATTGGCACACCTAAGCCATTCTTCTTCGATCTTGCCAGGAATTTTTACATATTCCTCGTAATCTTCAACTACTTCGTTTGGATCAATGCCAAGTTGTAGTTCATCGAAATCAAAATACTCAGTGGGATATTTGAGTTTCCCACTTTTGGTTCCAATATCGTATTTTGCATTATACCAATAATCTTCAAATGAAGGATTATCTTCTAAAGATTCAGTCATAAATTCACCTTACTCACTATTACCACTAAATATATAGAAGGATTTAATGCATTTTTAATAACAAGTAGGTTGAGATGGGTAAAAAGATCAAAAAGAACAAAGTATCAGTATCTGAAACAGAGAAATCTGAAGTGGAAGCACAGGTGGTAACTGAAGTTGTAACAGTTGCTACGCCTTTGATCATAATCGCATTGACAGCAATATTCCGTACTGTTATAAGTTTCTTTACATGGAAATGGCTCGAATGGCTCTTCCCCAAAAAGGAACCTAAAAATGAATCCGACGATTCGCAAGCTTAGTCTTGTGTTGCTCACCGTGACGCTGTTGGGCAGTATTTTTGTTGTTTCACACAAAAATAAACCAGCCCCTGTAACCACGCCACCACCTGTAATTGAACAACCGGGAACACCTATCGAGATTCCCTCTGTTCATTCGTATGAGGACGCATTAGCCTCAATAACTCTTCAAGAGTTACAAGATAATCTTGAATACCTAGCTTCTGATAAACTCGAAGGTAGAATGTCAGGGAAAAAGGGTAACGTTGCTGCCGCTGCTTTCATTAAGGAGAAGTATGAAAGCTTTGGGCTGAAAACAATGTATGACCGATTCGGCATTCGCAGAGTGAACCCAGGCCCCCACAACGAGATAGGCGACGACTTTACCCAGAACATTTACGCTTGGATTCCGGGCAACGACCCGCAACTTAAAAATGAGATTGTAGTCATTGGTGCCCACATGGATCATATCGGTTATGGACCAAGTATGAGCCGATCCCGAAGACAAGGGGTTCACAACGGAGCCGATGATAATGCTTCTGGAACAGTTGCCTTAATGGAATTAGCAGAAGCCTTCTCTTTAATTCGGCCTGAACTCAAAAGAACAGTTGTTTTTCAATCCTACTCTGCGGAAGAGATGGGATTGATCGGGGCGAGACACTACTGTAGCCAACCAAAATTTCCTTTAAATAATCCTAGCATGAAAAGCCATGTTTTTATGTTAAACATGGATATGATTGGATATTTAGGGCAAGGAGTATACGCAACATCTTGGGTCACTGCAAATAGTTCTATTGATGTGGGCAAATACATTCGGCAGTTAAATTCCACCTATTCCTTTGCCAACAAGATTACAAGTCGTGGTTCTGGCGGCAGTGATCATGCTCCGTTTTACAATAAGCGTGTACCAGTGGCCTTTCTTCATACTGGCCTACATGCTTACTATCACACTCCTGACGATGATGCTGATCGCATTAATTTCGCAGGGTTGCACAAAGTAAGTCAATATGCTTTTGAGTTAGCCTATAAGGTTGTTCAATCAGATGATCCTCCCCAATTTAATGTTGCAAACTTTGAGCCAATGCCTTATATTCATGACCACGGGCATGGGGTTGCTTTTCCCCATTTCCATGATTAGATAAGGCGGAGGTATAATGACGAACGAACAACTAATTGAATTGGTGAATGCTGATCTTAAAAATGAACTCAAACATCTGCAATTCTATTTGCACGCAGGCGTGTTAATTCAGGGCCTGCACAGAGAGGAATTGAAAGAATATTTGCTAAAGGAAGCTGCAAGCGAACTGGTGCATTGCCAACAGTTTGCCGAGTTGGTGGTTCATTTGGGCGGTGTTCCCACAACTGAAACAAATAAGTTTGTTGCTGGCTTAACTTGTCCAGTTGCCATTTTGGAATATGCACGCAACATGGAACAAGAAGTTGCTGACAATTACGCAGAACGATTACGGCAAACCCACGAGATGGATAATGCTTCAACTGCTTATTGTCATGTGTTTTATGAAGAACAAATAACTGATTCCCAGAGAGCATCATGGGAATTAAACCAAATGATTAAAATGTATGATGGGACATAAATGCCAATTGAAAATGAACGGAAGTATGTTCTTCTTCCAAGTATGGAGGAAGAATTCAAAGACAGGTCTATTTATTATCGAGTAGAACAGGGATATGTTCAAAATGCAGCCGAGGGGTTTCAGATAAGATTCCGCAAGGCTGAACATTATATTGGACATAAAAAAGTTGATACCAAAAGAATTTTTACCTTAAAAAGTAAAAACTGCGATTTTACTTCAACTGAAATAGAGGTAGAATTATCTGAAGATGACTTTAATGCCCTCTGGCCAAAAGTTCATCAAAGTCTCGCCAAGACCCGCTACAAAATCAAAGAAGATGATCTGTGTTGGGAAATTGACATTTTTCATGGCGAGAAGGGCAATTATTTCTGGATGGCCGAAATTGAATTGCCCGGCAAGCAGGAATGGCCTCCGTTTGTGCCAAATTATATTGAAAAGCACCTTTTGTATAAAGTGCCGTTGACAGACCATCGATTTTCTAGTAGAAAGTTAAGTGATAAAACTTATGCTAATAACCTTTTTGATCAAATAGTTAAGGAGCAAGAAAGATAATGAAAGCAAAGAAAGAATATGAACTGGTACGAAACCAGCCCGTGGCTAGGTTCTACTACCAAGGTTCTCACACACATCCAGTACGGAGAACCGTACTGTTAATCAAAAATCAGACCAACAGCAACATTTTGGTTGGTTATGAGCTTCGTGAAGGTCGCACAACACGAAACCTGCGAAATGCTCCTATCAAGAGCTTCCGCAGAAGCGAAATCGCCAGCTTTGGTGATTATGGCCGTCTCCGCTTCTCAAAGACAAACAAGAAGCGAAAGAAGACCGATTCTACCCTGACTCGCACTAATCTGATTGGATTAATCCGCACAGGGGCATAAATAAGGCGGGAGAAGTCTCCTTATTGAGGTGAAAAAGACACGACTTGCAACTTTGCAGTCGTGTCTTTTTTCGTTTTTACTCCCTTAAGCTATAAATAAAGAACGTGATAGTTCAACGAATAGCGGAGTAAAATATGCCATTTTATATGAATCCATTTAATCAGGAATACAAGGGGATGTTCCCGCAGGTCGATCACCATGCATTTCCAAAACCCCTTATTACCTACACAATTCCAAACAACAAGAATAACAGCGTTGCAATGATAGCTTGGAAAGTGGAGCCTTATGACTTTTCCTCCTTGCCTGATTTGACGATTAATTATGCTGTTGATGCCAATCACCAATTCTTCGCAGCTTTGACAATTGATGTTTCTGGGGCTACCGCCGCAGCTACAACTGCTGCTGAAGTAGCAACGGCATTAAATGCCAATGCAATCTTTACCACCTTATTCAAGGCTAAAGCACAGAATATTCAAGAGACACCACTGACAGCATCAACGCAATCCGTATTGATCACATCCAAAAAACCAAATGATGCAATCAAAGCATATATCAGCAACAGTAGTGCTGAGTCTAAATTGAGATTTAACCTCAATGCTGGCATAGCAGAAATTCCAACCTATTTCAGTAAAGACAACATCACGAACTACCATCTTGCTAACTCCGCAGGCCAATTGATTGAATTAGATGGAACAGACACAGCTATCGACAGACCTATCATCCGTGATTTCTTAAACAACCAAGCTTGGACCAACGCCGATCTCCTTGAAGACTGGCAGATGTTGGAGGGTCGTGGTGGACGCTTTAAATTCACCATCAATACAATCAATGGAGATGGACAAATAACTGACTCCATACAATGGGGAGCAGGGGCCATAGCCGGGGATATGGCGGTTAGAATTATTCGAGTTTGGGGTGGGGCTACTGATACCTCGCCAGATGAAGAATATGAAGTCCCACACGTACTTACATCCACTGATGTGGCTAATGTGCCAACACTCTAATCTCATGAACTTTAAAAAATGGCTTGAAAATAGTATGTCAGCATTATCCACGAATAATGATGAACTTGGAGATGATCCTCAAAATTCGGTGGATTTAGACACCATTAGAGACCCCTCGACTGGGCGTCCCGTCAAGATGAAGTCTAAAATAGCTGATAACCTTTTTGTCCACCGGATTAAAAAACAGAAGAAGAAGCCATAGATAAAGATGCTAATAGGACTAAATAATTTAGAGCTTATTGTTTGAATTCCTATAGGAGGGGTACTTTAATGAATAACGTTGAAAAAATCATGATGGAAGATGGACGCATGGCCGAACGTCGTTGTACCATCGACGACAATGGCGATAAGCACATCGAATTATGGGCCGAAGAACCTCGTAATCTTAAGCTCGAAAGCCGCATTGTTGAAAAACATGCTACTATCGTAAGCGAACGTAAGATTGAGATGGTTAATGAAGACGGCGAAATTATTGATGTCAAAATTGAATCTGTCGATCCGAAAAGTCGCATGGAACTTGTACAACACATCGGTTTGGCCACCGATAAGAACGTGTCCAAGTATGCAACCAAGGAAGAGTTAAAAGAAGTAGTTGTTGCGGCAGTCTCTGAAGTTCAAGCTCAGGGGGTTGACGCTCAACAGATCGCTCCATTTCCACCACAACCTTTCATGAATGCACAATCAGTAGTTGCAACTAATGTGGAAGATAAAAAGTGGAGTCTAATGGATCAGGTCTTGATGGGAGTAGTAGCAATTGCAGCAATCGCATTGGCATACTCATGGTTCATTATGTAATCCAAGTTGGGGAAATTATAAGCTGCATAATTTCCCCATCGGCAGGACATTTGCGTCCTCGTCTATTAAGAGACATGTTGCCATAACACAAGCCACACTTAGCTTATATGCAATAAACAAGGATGGGGAGATGTACAATGCTCCCCGTTCTTTTTTTATGTTCAAGGAGGAATAATGTTTGATTGGCTTTTTAAAACCAAATATACATCAGAAGAAGTTGAGAAGCTTATCCAGATGATTAAAGCTTTTAATGCAGGAGCAGTAGATGCTGCACTCTCAAAACACATAGATGAAGCCTACAAGGAATGGAAGGCTAAAGAATAGGATAACACTTTACTTCAAAGTCATCGCCTACCTTTTCAGTAATTTCTTGTTCGTCAAAGAAATCTCTTGCTTGTTGAGTGGCTAACTCCACAGCCTCCTCATAAGATGCGGCTCGTACAT
>CEPZ01020834.1_pt1 | contig 28267 bp, 37 predicted proteins | sample 530461 | NCBI WGS metagenome assembly CEPZ01 (sample SAMEA2620106, study PRJEB7988) | marine metagenome | isolation source: saline water (ENVO:00002010), including
TATTATAAATATGCAGAAGCACTTATAAGAAAAAAAGCTTCTTATGTTTGCACATGCTCTCAAAAAGAATTCGAAGAATTTGTTTCTTCAAAGATTGAATGTCCTTGTAGAAAGTTAAGTGTTAAAGAAAATTTAGAACGTTGGAAAAAAATGTTAGATAAATCTTCAAAAGGTTTTGAACAAGGCGAGGCCATTTTAAGATTTAAATCTCTTGAAGGAATGCATAGTAAAAATCCTGCAATGAGGGACTTTCCTTTGGCAAGAATAAATCTAGCAAAACATCCTCGGAAAGGAAATAAGTATAAAGTTTGGCCGTTGATGAACCTTGCAGTAAGTGTTGATGATATTGAACTGAAAACAACTCATGTTATAAGAGCAAAAGATCATAGAGATAATGCGAAAAAACAAGAAATGATTTTTAAAGTTTTGAAGAAAAAATTTCTTTGGACAGCTTTTCTTGGAAAATTTAAATTCAAAAATATGGATTTATCAACAAGAAAATTTAAACAAGAGATTGAAAAAGGAAAATTTAAAGGATGGGCTGACAAAAGATTACCGACGCTGATTTCGCTAAAAAAACAAGGATACAAACCAAGTGCTTTCTGGAAATTTGCAGAACAGATAGGATTGTCTGAAACAGATAAGGTGATAGACAAAAAAGAATATTTCACATTACTAAAATATTTCAATAAATAGAAATCTTTATAAATACATTTTTTTATATTACTAATATGTAAAATAAAAAAGGGGTTGCAGGAATTGTTCTCACAATAATTATGATTGTGTTTGTTTTAGTTGCAGTTGCTGCTATTTGGGGTATTATAACTAATATTATCTCAACCCAATCCGAAGAAGTTGATGTTAATTCAAAATGTTTGAAAGTCGATATTGAAGCAACACAATTAGCGTGTGGTGGAGCAACAAACTCTATTTGTAATGTTACACTTTCAAGAAGTTCAACAGGAGATTCAATTACAGGAGTCAAATTAGTATTTACTAATGCTGCTGCTGATACTAACTTTGTATCTGATGCTCCTGGAAATATTGGTCTTTTGGAAACAAAAACATTGACAAGTATAGACACAGGAATTACAGACACAAGCAATGTTGAAGTTGTGGTTTATTTCACAGACTCTGTTACAGGAGCAGAACAACTTTGTTCAACTTTGTAATTAGTTAAATTTAAAAAACCATTTTTTCTTTTATTTATTATGACTATTAAAATTAGGAACTGTCGGCATTGTCTGGAAAGATTTTAATAGCTTTGCTTCTAAATTAAAGAATGATGGAATGTTCAGTATGGAAAAGACATGCTCCTTCCGTCCTTTCAAAAAGGAGATGAGAAAATGAAAAATATATTATTTGTTTGCAAGCATAACAAGTTCAGAAGCAAAACAGCTGAAGCTTATTTTAATAAAATAAACAAGAATAAGAATAACAAAGCTGTAAGTGCAGGAATAATTAGGGGAAATCTTCCTTTAAATAAACGAGAAGTTGATATTGCAAAAGAATTTGGCATAAAATTAAAAGGAAAACCAAAAGGCCTTAGTGTAGATTTAATTAAAAAACAAAATTTAATTATTATTGTTGCAGACGATGTTCCAAAATCAATATTTAATCGTAAAGAGTACATAGATTTTAAGACTACAAAAATAGTTTGGTGGAAAATTCCAGATAATATTGGGGCAACTAACTCTTCTAAAATAAGAAAGATAATTAGGTCAATAATTAAAAGGATTGATATATTAAATAAAGAATTGAAGAATGTAAAATGAATTTGGTAAAAGGATTTAAGGATGTAGTAGGAAATGAAGCTGAAAAAAGAGCCCTCATTAAAGAAGTTCTTAAACAAACTTTTGAAAGATATGGATTTATGCCTGCTGAAACTCCTATAGTTGAATATGAAGAATTTGTAAAAGGCGAAAATCTGAATGATAGTGCTGTTAGAGATATTTTTAAATTACAAGATAGAGGCAAGAGAAAATTAGCTTTGAGATATGAATTTACATTTCAACTTAAGCGTTTGGCTAAAAATCAAAAACTGCCTTTTAGAAGATATCAAATAGGAGATGTTTTTCGTGATGAACCAATAAGACCAGGAAGATTAAGACAATTCACACAATGTGATGCAGATATTGTAGGATCCACTGTTAAAGACGAGGCAGAATGTTTCTCAATTTTAAAAGAAGTCTTAGATTCCCTGAAAATTAAATTTACTTTATACATAAATAATAGGAAACTAATAAATGAAATACTTGATGAGAATAATGTAAAAAATAAAGAACAAGTAATAAGAGAGATAGATAAACTTGATAAATTTTCAATTAAAGAAGTTAAATCTAATTTGAAGAAATATAAAGCAGAAAAAATCTTAGAAATATTTACTCAAAAAGAAAAGTATTTTGAAAAATACGAGGCTTACAAAGAAGTTAAAGAATTAAAATATTTATGCAGTTTGTTTGGTGTGGATGTTGAATTCCGTCCTTTCTTAGCTCGTGGTTTAAGTTATTATAATGGAACTGTATTTGAAGTTTGGAGTAAGGATTTGAATGTTTCTGTTTGTGGTGGAGGAAGTTATTTAATTAATGAGATACAAGCAACAGGAATTTCTTTTGGGTTAGAACCATTAATTTTGTTAACAAATATTGTATTAAAGATTGATAAAATATTAATTGTTTCATTAAATCAAGATAAAGCAGCAATTCAATTAGCTAAAAAACTAAGAAAACAAGGAAGAAACACAACCATATTCTATGGTAAGCCTTCAAAAGCTTTAGAATATGCAAATTCTTATGGTTTAAAACAAGTTCTTTTTGTTGGTGCTAAAGAAGTTAAAACTAAAAAATTTAAAGTTAAGATTATGAAAACAGGAAGAGAGAGTATTCTAAAGATTTAAAAATTTTTTATTCTTGATTATTTCATGAAAATTCTTAAAAAAAAAGTAGAAGAAATTCTTGATCTTGCAGATGTTAAAATAAATGGTAATAGGGCTTGGGATATTCAAGTTCACAACGATGGATTTTATAGAAGGGTATTGAGTCAAGGTTCTTTAGGTTTTGGAGAATCTTATATGGATGGTTGGTGGAGTTGTGAATCAATAGATGAATTATTTTGTAAACTTCTTAAATCTAACATTCAAGACAAAGTAAAGCCATTTAGTTTATTTTTGGGTAACATTAAAGCAAAATTAATGAATTTACAAAAAATTTCGAAGGCATTTAATATAGGAAAGTATCATTATGATCTTGGAAATGATTTTTACAAACACATGTTGGATAAAAGACTTGTTTATACTTGTGGTTATTGGGAAAATTCCAAAGATTTGGATAAAGCACAAGAAGCTAAATTAGATTTAGTTTGTAGAAAAATGGGTCTTAAGCCAGGAATGAATGTTTTGGATATTGGCTGTGGATGGGGGAGTTTTTTAAAATATGCAGCTGAAAAATACAAAGTCAAAGGAGTTGGTGTGACTGTTTCAGAAGAGCAAGTAAAACTTGGTAATGAATCATGCAAAGGCTTTGATATTGAAATAAGATTACAAGATTATAGAGATATTAATGAAAAAGAAAAATTTGATAGGATTGTTTCTTTGGGAATGTTTGAACATGTTGGAACAAAAAACTATAAAAAATTCATGGAAATTGTTTATAAAAATCTAAAAGATAATGGATTATTCTTGTTGCATACTATTGGGGGTAACGAATCTGTTGTAAAGACAGAACCTTGGATAGACAAATATATTTTTCCAGGAGGTGTAATTCCTTCTGTAAAACAAATTGCAGAATCTGCTGAAGGGTGTTTTATACTTGAAGATTGGCATAATTTCGGTACAGATTACGATAAAACATTAATGGCATGGTATAAAAATTTTAAGAGCAACTGGAAAGAGATTAAAAAAATTGATGAGAAATATGATGAGAAATTTTATAGGATGTGGACATATTATCTTTTAAGTACTGCAGGGAGTTTTCGCGCAAGACATAATCATTTATGGCAAATTGTCTTTTCAAAACAAGGGTCTGATGTTGCTTACAAAAGTGTGCGTTGATTAGAGTTTACAAAACTCCTCTATTAATTTTTTATTTCTAACTTCAGGATGAAATAATGTTCCATAAAATGGTTTTGTTTTATGCTTTACAGCTTGTGGAATTTTTGAATTTGAAACAGCTAAGGTTTCAAATTCATTTGACATAACATAAAATTGATGTAAATTATAAGCATGTCTTTTTCTTTCCATTCCAAGAAATTCTTTTTTGAATTCAATATCTATAAGCCCAATTTCTTTTTTTATTCTCAACAAACCTCTAAAAATTAAAACCAGAATTTGCATTCCTCCGCAAATTCCTAAAATAGGTTTGTTGAATGATTTAATCCATTGGAATTTATTTAAATCTTCTAAGAATTGACTGTCTTTTAGAGAAGTTCCTGCTATAATTATTTTATTGAATTTTTTAATATTATTTTCATTTAGATCTTTGTAATGTTTTGTTTTAAAATTTATTTTCTTTTCTTTCAAAATATTTTCAATTGGTTTTACAAATTCAAGATAATGAAGTTTTTCTTTACAAATATTTATTATAAGAATCATTCTACTTCAACCTCCATTGTCCATGAATATCCTCTTCCAAATATTTTTGAATCAATAATTTTCAATGGTTCTATAAATAAAGGACAATTAAGAACAAGTGTTTCAAATTCTCCACCTTCACCAGCAGGACTTATCTTGAAATCTTTATTTAATTTTCTCATTTCCATAATGAATTCTTTATCTATTTTTTTCCCAAGCCATTTTTTTGTTAAAGGATAAGCAAATACCCCTGTAACAATTACTTCAAATTTATTTTTCAATAAATCTTCAAGGATTTCAAATTGAGGTTTTTGCCATAAAGGATTAAAACAATCCAATCTAAGTTTGTCGCATATTTTTTGTATTCGTGAAGATTGATAAACACTCTCAACCGCTCCCGTAACAATACCCTCGATATTAAAATCTTTTTTTGCTTTCTTTATTGCTTTTTCCAAGTCTTTCAACTCAGATTCTTTTTCTCCTTTTGTTTTTTGAACAATTATAGGGATCCCCATTACTTTCGATTGTTGTTTTGATTTTGATATAGAAGGAACATGAAACATATAACTCTCCTTGTTCTCTGAAAAAATGGAAATCAAACATGAAATTTCATGACCTTTCTCCTTCGCTAAATAAGTTGCAAGTGTTGAATCCTTTCCACCACTAAATAAAATCCCGAGTTTCATCATTGATACATTATCTTTTATTATATAAACATTTTTAAATTCATTCATCTATTTTTTAGATGGCTTCTTCATATATAGAAAACTTAACAATTGAAGAAGTTGGAGGTTTAATAGCAGATTCATATTTTGAGTTAATGGATCGTGATCCAAATAATTTTCTTTTACGTTATGGAGTTATATTTGAAGGAGTTTTTCATTTTAATAGAAGAGGATGTTCTATAACTAGAGGAAATTATAATACATATTATTGTGAATTAGAAAAAGCTTTGCGAGTTCTTAATCCTTAAATCAATTTTAAAACCATATTTCTTTTTTATTATAATCTTTCTCAATCTCTCAAACCTTCAAAAGGATCATTATTTCTAAGATAGGTTTTTTTAATCCAGATATGAACATCTCCGAAATGTTCGTTTTGTTCAATCCATACTTTGTTTTGACTTTCTAAATGTATTAAAGAACTAAATGATAGGATTTTTTCTTCTTTGGTTTCTCCTTTAATCTTATCAAAATGAATTTTCTCTTCTTCTTTAAGATGTTCTAAAACTTTTCCATAAACATCTTTTATTTTGTCTTGAATGTTAAATTTTCTTTTATGAATTGTAAATGTATTTTCTCTTAAAGAATCTTTTTCAGTTACTTCTCTTCTAATTCTTCTATTTTCTGTTATTATTGCTTTCCCTAATGAATCTACAAGTTCTTTTAATGTGACTTTTCTGAACCTTGGGAGAGGGCTTTTTGGAATAAGCTCTGGAATTTCACCTTCAAGCTCTATTCTTTCATTTATTCTTAGAGGTTCTTTTTCTTTTTTTCCAAAAAGAATTTCATCAATACTCTTTATGTATTCATTTAGTAGAATTTCTGATTTGATTCTTAGAAGAAGTGCAGCGGCTAACAAAACTTTACTTGAGATAAAGAAATTTTGTTCTTCTAATTTTTGAATTTTTTCTAAATATCTATTTGCTAAAAGGGTTATATCAATATCCCAAGGGTCCAATTGATCTGTATTTATCAAATCATATATGACATCTTGCCAACCGATTTCTTTGCTGAAAAGTAAATCATGAATTTGATCTTGTTTCACAGTAATTTCTTCATTATCTTTAACTTCCTCTTTTTCTTCTTCCATTTATTATAAAATTTAATATATTTTATAAAGATTTGTAGTACCTAATAAATTCATGTAGTTCCTAACGTGAATCTTAAAATTACTACTCGAGATTAACTACTTCCTGTCATTTTTGAAGAGTAACAATACCGAAAGACTTATATAGTAAAAGGGGTTATGTTTATTATCACCTCTTTTTCCCCAGGGGAGCTTCAAGTTATCTTTTTGACCGACTTGGATCCTCTCCTAGGGTTATGATCTGATATAAAATAAAATGGCAGAAGAAATCATCCCCCGTATGTATGATGATCCTGAAGTTAAAATACGACTTTCTGAAGTTAACCTTGGTTTGCAAAAGGTGAAAAAGACTTATCCAGAACAAGTAAGAGCAGGTTATGAATTTAAAACTAATTTCCCGAATGATTGTGTTCAAGATGCTAAAAGAAGATATGAAGAACAAGGACTAGAAGTTTTTGTAGGTGATAGAGCTTTCTGGGATAATGGAGTAGAAGATCCAAAGATGAAGTCCTTGTTTACGAGAAAAAAAGAAGAAGCAACCGAAGGAGCAGATTAAAATGACAGAAAATAGTAGAGAAAGTTCAGTGAATCCTGCAGTATTAGGAGGAATAGGAATACTAAGTGTTTTTGCAGTAATTGCAGGGAGTATATTTCAAAATTATAGTGAATATAGACATCTTAAAAGAGACTTTGAAACTGCAAGAACTTTGCAGGGAGAAGTAGTAAGTAATGATTTAATGGATCATTGGAGTGGTAGAGATGAAGTTAGTTTAAGAATTAGAATTGCTGATGGTTCAGAAACAACTTTTAATTATTGGCCAGAAAATACTATTGGAAGAATGCACTCGGACTGCAAGAAGGACAAAAAGTAACATTTAGAGAAGGATTTAGACCTTATGATAAAGAAAAGTTTCAAGATCTTGGTAGTTATCTTACGTGGAGCATGTCATCAAGTTTCTTAAATATACTTAATTATATTTAATTATCAATCCTTAACTTCAGTTTCATTACTTTTAGATTCAAATTCAGAATAATGACATCTTCCACAATATTGTCTTTTATTTGAATTCATTAAAAAGATCCCTGGTCCACATCTTGGGCAAAATCTTTCTCTAGAAATTTTATTGCCTTCAATTTTATATTTTGAATATTTTTTACTTGTCGGCTTATTTTTATGCGCCTTCTTGCCTTTTTTTACTACTTTTCCTTTTTTACCTGCCATTTTTATTTTTTAGAATCTGCCTCGCTTTTATTTACTTCGCCGCTTTGCGGCTCAGAATTTTTATTAGTTGTTAACTCTTTACTTTCTTGAGGGTTTTGTTCAGCAGCATTATCATTCTCGGTTTTTGGCTCTTCAACTTCTTTAGTTTCATCTACTTTTTCTTTATCATGGCTTGGTTTTTCTTCAACTTTTTCCTTTGGTTTTTCCTCTGCAATTAATTTTGGCTTCTTTTCTGTGGACATTCTGTCTTCCTTTGTTTCATAAACAAAAGCAGCAATATCAAAGAAATTTGAGCCGAACTTCCCTGCAATTTTTTTTATTTCAATATTCTGTATTGGTACTGATAATTTTTCAGAAATTGATTTTCCAACTTCAATTTTACTTGGAGTAACTTTTGATTTTGTATTAAATTGAATTTCCTTCCTATTAAATAAAGGATTTCCTTTTTCTTCTGTTATTTTTAGATCCATTTAGAACTACCTAGTTTTAATTGCAAAATTTCCTTTTTCTTTTATACTGAGTTTCTTTGCTATTTCTGATGTTTCAGGATTTAAAACAACAACCCTTCCCTTAAAACTTTCTGTTGATTCTTTAGATCCGCAACTAACGCATTTGTCTCCTTCGTATATTTTATTACAAACCCTGCATGCTTTTTGTTTTGCCATTTTATTTCTTTTTTCCTCCAGGTTTTTTATTTTCTAATCTTAATGATTTCTTGATGTCTTTTTCTTTCTTGATTTTTTCTTCTTTAATCCATTCAAGTTTTCCTAATCCAGGCTGTCTCATTGTTAAACCCACTTTAGGGTCCTTACCTTTATGACTTATTGCAACAATTCTAGCAAGACATAAATCGCCTTGTTTCAATGTTTTTTTTGAGGATTTTCCAAGCAAAGTATTTGTTTTGCTGAAGCTAACATAATCATCCATTGTTTGACTTATGTGAATCATTCCTTTAATTGATCCTGTGTCAATAAATGCTCCGAAACTTGTTATTTCTGCAATTTTTCCATAAACTATTTCATTAAGCTCTGGTTTCCATGTAACTAATTTGAATTTTGAATTATGATATGCAGCCCCATCGCCCGGGATTATAACACCTTCTTTTATTTCCATAACTTCAATTACAGAAATTACTTTTCCTATTTCTTTATCATAATGATTTGAATAAATATCTTTGAGTTGCTGACTAACAGCGTCGACAGTAGGCAAACCAAATAGTTTTGGTTCAACTCTTACATAATCTTCAACTTCGGTTAAATAAAACATTTTAATAGAATCTCTAAAATCAACAAAAATTGGTTTAAAAATCTTTTTAATTAGGATTATTCACTATCGTCTACATCTTGACCTGCATACCCTCTTTCAGAAAAATATTATCAACAGCCACTTTTACTTGGGCATATAATTCACGTTCTGTTGGATCTATTTCATCTAATCTATAACCAACAGTGGGTTCAAATCTTAATCCTGAGAAATGTCCTAATACTTCGTCTCTTTCAGACCTTATTAAATGAAAAACACTCACTCCCATTTCTTCTCCTTCTATATAACTCATTGATCCTCTTATTTTATCAACATAAGGTTCCCCTAATCCTTCTTGATGTGCTTCAAAAAATCCTGAGAAACTTAAACAACTTATCCTTAGCTTTTTCCCAAGTTGCTTATTAATATCTTTAAGAAGTAATCTTACTCCTTCAAAATCAATGTTTCCATTAAATTCTACAGTTGTTGCTTTTAATAATTTTTGTAAATCATCCATTTAAAATTTAAAGTAAGAGATTATTTAAATATTATTATACTAAATCAAATAACTTCTAATTTATTTTTGCTTCTAATTGTTAACTTTTTATTTCTTATTTTTTCCTTTAGTTTTTTATCCAATGTTGCGACAACAAGTTCTTTATTTTTATCTGCAAAACTTTTAATTTTTTTATCTGTATTTTTTCCATAATCTGACAGATTAATTTTTTTAAAGAAATTCTTATTTTTTTCTAAAATTTTTAAAGCTAATTCAGCGTCTTTTCTAAAATGAAGTTTCTTTTTTGAAGACATAATTCTCTTTAATTCATTCACAACTTCTTTTGGAATAAGTATTTGAAAACCCATAAGTTTCAATTCTTCGAAAAAATCTATTTTTTCTTTTAGACTCGTAAGTATAAAGTTTGTATCGATGATTACTTTTTTCATTCTTTTATGAACTAAAAACAATATAAAAAACTTTATAGAAAGACATTAAAATAGAATCTTCTTGAATTTCATAGGGTGCGTAGTATACTGGCAGTATATCGGTCTCCAGAACCGAAGAAGGGGGTTCGATTCCCTCCGTGCCCATTTTTTGATGAAAGTTTATGTTACCATGAAAAAGCATTATACCCTTCATCAGTTTTTAAGTGATAAAACAAATCACTTCGTAGCATTGGGTATTTTCTTATTAATAACCTTTAGTATCCCATTTGGAGAGGGATTTTTTAACCAAACTATTGGAATGTTAACTGCCGGAATTTCTTATTTTATATTACTAGATTTGACTTTTATGAAAACAACAAACATGGAAAATGCCATCTAAATAATCCTCATTTTTGAACGATAATATTTAAAAACGCAATAATTGGTTTTATTATATGAATGCTTCAACAGAATCTTACGAAGGGACTGATGTGCATATAGCAACAAGCAACCAAAGGGGAGTAATGGGGCCACATGTTGACGTGTTTGCTCATAATAAAGGCCAACTAATATATGCTTGTGTAGTAAGAAAGGAATTTGATCCAGATGAAAATCGTTGGGTTGATACAGATAAAGGGTTTGATTCTATGAGATATCGTGATGCAGTGTCTAGAGGTAAAGAAATAGCAAGAGCTAGAAATTTACCTTTATTAGTGGAACCAAGAATAAGAGGGATAAAAGATAATCTTGATGGATTAAGAGAAGTAATGTGGCATCCAGAAGGATGGGAACCCCAAAAGATCAATAATTAGGAAATACAGATTCAATCATCATCTTCCATATCATCCATGGTTAATTTCCATTGATTGTCTTTCCAATCTTTCCACTCCTTCTTATTTTTTGCAGAACAATCATCACAATATTTTCTTTTAAACTTTGGACGTTGAATCACATCTGCATCTTTACCACAATCCTTGCATTTTATATTCACTTTTTTACTCATTTTATTAATTAAAAATATGAAAGTATAAAAAATTATCTTATTAAATTAAAATTCACAACCTTTTAACTTTTCCAAAATTCAAAACTTTTTTGTCTTTTCCAACAACAAAAACATTAAACTTCAGAATATTCTTGTGAGGAATTATAGAGAAATCCTTGCGATTGTATTCTTGCGAATTAACAGCAGAACCTTCAATAATCCCAATAAAGCTTGGTAAAATAATCACTTCTTTTCTTTTGTAATTTCCAATAAGAAAACATTTGTATTTTTCTCTTTTGATGTTTTGTTTGTCTGAAAGAAGTATTGAAGGATGCAGATGCCCCATAATAATTGTCTTAACTCTTTGTTCATAGACTTGAGGAAACTCTTTGTGCCCGTGAAAAAACATTAAACCTTTATTGAAATAATAATTTTTCATTTTCTTCCCAGAAAAATCAAACTTATCATGGTTTCCTTTTATAAGAATTATATCTTTATCTTTTACATGATTTCTTAAAAAATCAAGAACTTTATTGAAATAAAATCTTTCTCTCCATTCATAACCAAAATAATGTTTTATATCCCCAAGAAAAACAACTTTCTTCAATTTGTATTTTCTTTTTTTTATTTCAGAAATAATTTTATTCAGACTTTTAATTGTATTTTTTAATTGTGTTTCAGGAACTTGAATTCCAGAATCCCTTAGAGAATGTTCATAACCAATATGTAAATCACCTATTGAAAGAATTCCTTGCTCTGGAAAAAATATTGTTTTATCTATGAATTCATAATTTGTCATATGTTCTGAAGAAAATAAATACTTAAAAATATTAGTGATATTGATAGGGTATGGGTGATGTAATAATATTAAGTGATTACATGAAGGGAATTAGAGATAATCCTAGAGATAAGAGTATGCTTTTTATAGAATATGATTCTCCTTATGGTGGAAGAATATCTGAGAGCTTAGAACTATCACAAGTTATGGTTTATGAAGGTAAAGGAAATGATATGGATCTTTATCCTGATTACGAAGCAACTATGGCTTATGTAGCTTCTTTAATTACTTCAGGAAAACCAATATTAATTGCAGACCTAGATGGTAGGAAAATTGGAAGAACAATTGATACAACTATGGTGGCAGATATAAGTTTAATCTAAATATTTAATATTACTTCTCAGCTTTATTAAAAGAAACTTCAAATTCTTCTTCATCTTTATTAATAATTCTCAGATGTTCTTGATGTATTCTTTTTAAAAATTCCTGCCTGTCTTCAATTCTCATTAAGTCAGAATGCCCTTGCAAAATTAAATTAATTGCGAAAGGTGAAGGTATTTTTGTTTCCTCTAATTTAGTTTTTATTTTCTTGGTTTTAATCCAATTTAAAACAATCTTTGCATTTTCAATATCCATTAAATCTTCCAAAACTTCTCTTCGAGCTTCTCTCAAAATAGGAAATTCATTTGTAATTTTTTTAACAGCATGAAGTAAAAAATGACTTTTCATGTGCTGTTTTCCAACTGTTTTGTTTCTTCCTTTATAATTTCTCAAAATCATCAATGAACGAGAAGCACAATGTCTAAACCTTCTTGCTAGTATATCTGTTTTTTCAATTGCTTCATTTAAGACTTCTTCAATGTTTTCATTCTTATTAATATAAATCAATGCTTTTTCAAAAGCTTTTCCAATCACAGCTTCTCCTGCCAAATAAAAACCATTATCATTAATTCCTATTTCAACATCTCTCATACCTGCACGCCCCATGAGGAATGCAAATGCTCTTGACAGCACATCATTTACTCTACGACCATAAGCACTATGAAAAATTAAATAATCTTTTTTAGTTTCTGAATCTGTGTAAGATTCTATTAACATTAAATTCTTGTGAGGAATCCATAAAAACCTGAATTGTTCATCAAAATAATTAAAAATTGAAGAAGCTGTTTTCTCTTTAACATAAAGATATTTTCTTATAAAATCCAAGATTTTCTTTTTTGATTCCCCTAAAAGTAATTTATCATGCATCTTTTTCCTAAACTCATTTATTTCTAAACCTGTATCGAAACTTAAAGGAAGCATTTCAGAAAACCATGAAGGAATTGTTGGAGATAAATTTTCAGCTGAATTAACATATAAATTCATTCCTCTTGTGTATCTATAAAGGTATTTCCTACCACCAAGGACAAAAACATCTCCTTTTCTCATTCTTCCAAGAAATGTTTCATCAATAAATCCTATTGCTGTTCCATCTGATAATTTCACAGTTATAAAAGATTCATCAGGAATTGTTCCTAAATTCGTCAAATACAAAACCCTTGCAAGCATACCTCTTTTACCAATTTGTTTCGTGTTTGAATCATACCAAATCTTTCCATAAACATGATTTTTTTCGAGTTCATAACCCCCTGCTAAATAACTTACAACATCAAGAAAATCCTTTCTTGTTAATTTTGAATAACAATAACTCTTTTTTATTAAAGAAAAAAGTTCATCAATATCCCAAATTTTGTAAATTGCCATTCCAAAAATCTGTTGAGAAAGAACATCCAAACAATTTCTTGGGAAACTTATTCTGTTAATCTTTTTTTCAATCATTTCTTTTTGAATAACACAACACTCAACTAAATCATCCCTATCAAGAACAATAAATCTTCCTTTTGCTGTTTCATGTAGTTTGTGCCCTGATCTTCCTAATCTTTGCAAAGCTCTTGAACTAGATTTTGGAGAACCAATCATAATCACTAAATCAATAAATCCAATGTCTATTCCAAGTTCTAAACTCGTCGAGCAAACAACAACTTTTAGTTTGCCTTTTCTTAAATTTTCTTCAATATCAAATCTGTATTGTTTACTTAAAGAAGAATGATGTGCTGCAATATTATCATCTCCGTATTCTGTTGGGAATTTATCCTTTAAATAATTCACAACTCTCTCTGTTGCAGACCTTGTATTTGTGAATATCAAAGTTGTTTTATGTTCTTTAATTAAATCAGATAATAAATTATACATATTTTGATATGCATTTTTATCTTCAATCAAATCATCCACAGTAGTTAAAACATCTATATCAATTTTTTTATCCAAAGGAACCCTCACATACTTTACCTTTCTGTCTTTTGCTTCACCAACAAGATATCTCGCAACTTCTTCTATTGGCTCAACAGTTGCACTCAATCCTATTTTCGCAGGAAATGTTTTACTAACTTCATTTAATCTTTCAAGTGTTAAACTTAGATATGTTCCTCTTTTATTATCCATTGCATGAATTTCATCTACAATACAGAATTCAACTTCCTTAAAATGCTCAACAAATTTCTTGCTTGTTAAAACAATTGCAAGTGATTCAGGTGTTGTTATTAAAATGTGCGGTGATTTTTTTGTCATCTTTGCTTTTTCAGAAGCAGAAGTGTCCCCTGTCCTTAAATTAACCCTTATATTTTGTAATTTAATTCCTTTTTTTTCAGCAAGCTCATTTATTTCATTCAAAGGTTCTATTAAATTCTTATGAATATCATTACTCAATGCTTTTAGTGGAGAAGTATAAACAGCATAAATTTTATCATCTAACTTATTTTTTTCAGCAAGAACAACTAAATAATTTAAAATTGACAAAAATGCAGTAAGTGTTTTTGTTCCTCCTGTTGGTGCTGAAATTAAAATATTCTCTCTTTTCCATATATTCATCACACCATACTCTTGAGTAATTGATAGATTTTTAAATTTTGAAAAAAACCATTCGCTAACCAAAGGGTGCAATATTTTTTTAATTGCTTTCTTATTTGTCTTTTTTGCTTCAGATATGATTGTCATTTTAGAAGTCGCTTGTTAGAAGTGATGAAAATTAGGATTTAATAAATTAACTATTAAAATTAATTATTCTAAAAAAGTAAATATTTAAACAGATAAATTTTATATTATAAGAGGTGTTTATGTCAAAATCAAATTTAAGAGAATTTCCAAAACCATTGCCTTTATGGAAACTGATAGGGCCTAGTTTTATTATTTTAGCTCTTGGACTTGGTTCTGGAGAGGTGATTTTATGGCCGTTCCTTGTTTCTAATTTTGGATTGGGAATTGCATGGGGAGCATTGCTTGGAATAACATTTCAATACTTCATAAATATGGAAATTGAGCGTTATGCATTGGTAAAAGGAGAAAGTGTTTTTGTCGGCTTAAAAAAAATGTTCACTTGGGCGCCTTACTGGTTTATTATTTCAACATTTATTGGTTTTGGTATTCCTGGAATAATCGCAGCTTCCGCGCAAGTTTTGTCATATCTTATAGGAATTAATGATTTCAGGTTTATTGCAATACCTTTTCTTATAATAATTGGATTAATATTAAGTTCTGGAAGAACTGTTTATGGGATGGTGGAAAACTTAACAAAAATAATAATTCTTATCGGAGCTCCATTTATATTCCTACTTGTGGTTTTAATAAGTTCTCCTTCGGATTGGGTTTCATTAGGAGAAGGCTTAATTGGAAAAGGAGATGGGTTTAACTTCCTTCCTATCGGAATTGGTTTCGCTGTATTCCTTGCTGCTTTTGCTTATTCTGGTGCAGGAGGAAATCTTAATTTAACACAATCAATCTATGTAAAAGAAAAAGGATATGGAATGGGAAAATATTCTCAGAAAATATCTGGCTTTTTTAGGAGTAGAAAACATGAAAGAATAAGACTTTCAGGGAATGATTTTGAAATTAATAAAAAGAATCTTAAGAATTTTAAAATTTGGTGGAGAAGAATTTCACTTGAACATTTAATTGTATTTTGGTTTATAGGAATTGTTACTATGTTATTATTAATGTTGTTGGCATTTACCACAACTTACAAACAAGGAAATCTTGGAGAAGGAATTAATTTTGTTATTAGCGAGGGTTCAATGATTGGACAAATGTTAACACCTCTTCTCGGTTTGTTCTTTTTAATTGCTGTTGTAGTCATGTTATTCCAAACACAATTAGGTGTTATGGATTCAACCTCAAGAATCATGTCTGAAAATTTAGCACTTAAAAGAATGGATACAACAAAAAAAGCAAGCATTAATCTTTCTAAAATGTATTTTATTTTCTTATGGGCACAAATCGCATTTGGAATAATATTGTTTCTATTAAATCTTTATGAACCTATCTTCCTAATCATAATAGGTGCTGTGATAAATGCATTTGCTATGTTCATACATACAGGATTAGTCAACTGGATGAATCATAAAACCCTTCCAAAAGAAGTTCAAGCTTCTATATTAAGAAAAACAATTATAGTTGGAATATTTTTATTCTTCGGAATGTTTAGTGCTGTGACTCTTTTTAGTTTTGTGTTTTAAATTAATCAATAACAACTAATTTAAAAATATATTTTTCTTAATTGTAAGATGTATGTAATAAAAGCGTCTGGAAAAAAAGAGGAATTCAAACCAAAGAAGATTTTTAATACATTATTAAGAGCAGGAGCATCAAGAAAACTTGCTGATGAAATTGTGAAAGAAGTTCAGAAAAGAGTTCGTGAAGGAACAACAACAAGAGAAATTTTAGATATTGCACTTGGTTTGTTAAAAAATAAAAATCCAGAGATTAATGCGAGATATGATTTAAAGAGAGCTGTTATGAGGTTAGGACCAACAGGATTTCCTTTTGAGAAATTTTTTGCAGAGGTTCTGGAAAATTATGGTTATCAAACACAAGTTGGAAAAATTGTTCAAGGAAAACTCATAAACCACGAAATCGATGTGGTTGCTAAAAAAGATAAAAATTATATGGTTGAATGTAAATACCATAATTCATTAGGAATTTACACAAATATAAAAGTGGCACTTTATGTTTATGCAAGATTCTTGGATTTGAAAGAGAAATTTGGTCAGCCTTGGTTGTCAACAAATACAAGACTATCACGAAGTGCAATTACTTATACAAAAGGGGTTGGTATGAAAGTTACAAGCTGGCAGTACCCTAAAGAAGATTGCCTTCGTTCACTAATAGAAAAAAAGAAATTATATCCCATAACTATTTTGAAAACAATTGATGATTCTGTAAAATTCAAGCTTGTTAATTCAGGGATTGTATTGGCTATAAAATTACTTGATTATGATTTAAAGGATCTAAAAAGAAAAACAGGAATTTCAGAGAATATTTTAAAAAAAATCATGGATGAAGCCAAAGGAATTTGTAAGATTAAAGTTTAAATAAAAAATTAAAAAACTAATTCTTCTGTTTCACTAAAAGCTCCACGACTTATAATTATTATCCCAGGAGTTCTTGTAACATAACCAATTTCTTTTCCTTCAATACCATGTTCATCTGCAACAGAAATCACCCTTTCAGGACCTGGAGTTGCAATAACCATTCCACACCCCATAGGCAATGTTGTATATGCTCCTACATCACTAACTTTTCCAAGTTTTTGAATAGCAAACATGAGTTCTGGAACTTCAAAAAGATTATTTAAAACAGCTCCAAATCCAGAGGGTCTTAACATTCTTCCAAGCTTTTCAGGTATACCTCCTCCAGTGATATGTGCTACACCATGAATTTCTGCTTTTGCTTCTCTTTCCAAATTCCATCCTCCGAACATATCAACTACTGCAGGAGTATAAATTGTAGAAGGAGTAAGAAGAATATCTCCCACTGTTTTTCCACTTTCTCTCCAAAGAGGTTTATAAGGCTCATATCTATAATTATTTTCTTCCATTATCTTTCTAACAAGTGAGAATCCATTAGACCTAAAACCTTTTTCCCTTAAACCAACTAATGAATCTCCAATTCTAATTTTATTTCCTGTAAGCAATCTCTTTTCATTTGCAAACCATACAACTCCTGCACCCCAATTACAATTAAAAGGACCAAAACCACCAACTCTTTCTCCAAGCTCAGCAACTTCTCCATTTATTATTGCTACATTTGCAATTTTCGCTGCATTAACATAACCTTTTGCCAATTGTTCTATTTGATCTATATAATTTTCATCTTCACTACCTAAAGAATTGACATCTAAAACACTGCCAACTAAAAAAGGTTCGGCACCTCTTACGACAGCATCATCACAACCCATTGCAATTACATCATGAGCAACTGTCTCATAACATCCTGTCCTTTCAGCTAATTCCATTTTAGTTCCAACGCCATCAAAACACATACCTATACAAGTTCCTTCAGGTAATCCAGCCATACGTATATATCTTAATCCTGAAAAATCATTTAACAGAGATATTATTCTTCCCAATCCTTTTCTATTCTCCCAAGTTTCTCTAGAAGCTTCATAAAAAATTCTAGAAGCTTCATTACCTAAAGTTGTATCAACCCCTGCATCAGCATAGTTTACACCTCTAACCATCTTATTTTAATTTAAAAAAGGTTTTTAAGAATTATTGTAATGAATTATTAGAAAGCTAATAATCCTGTTGTTAATAATCTATTTAATCTTTTCATCCTTTAAAACATACAATAATTTCTAAAGATTATTTCTGGATTTGAAGTAGTTATATTTAAAAATAATTAAGTTTTTTTGAAATTAAAGATGCCATTAAAATTACATAAAGATAATAAAGGGAAGCTAGAAGTTAGATCCAAAGTTTCTGTAAAAACAAAAGAAGATTTAAGTAAAGTGTACACTCCAGGAGTGGCAGAAGTTAGTGAAGCTATTTTTAAAGATAAGAAGAAAGTGTATGATTACACCATGAAGTCTAATTCTGTAGCTGTTTTAACAGATGGTTCTTCGGTGCTTGGATTAGGAAACATAGGACCAGAAGCTGCTTTGCCTGTAATGGAAGGAAAATGTATTTTATTCAAAGAAATGGCTGATGTGGATGCTTTTCCTATTTGTTTGGATACTCAAGATGAAAAAGAGATAATAAATATTGCAAAAAACATTGCACCAGGATTTGGAGGAATTAATTTAGAAGATATTTCTGCTCCGAAATGTTTTGAGATAGAAGAATCTTTACAAGATCTTGGTATTCCTGTAATGCATGATGACCAGCATGGAACAGCTATTGTAGTATTGGCTGCTTTGATAAACGCTGCAAAAGTCGTCAACAAAAAAATTGAAGATTTGAAGGTTGTTGTAAACGGTGTAGGATCAGCAGGAACAGCTATAACTAAATTATTATTGTGCATAGATATTGATAAAAAAATATGCACACCTGTTAAAGAAATTATATTGTGTGATAGTAAAGGTATAATTTATGAAGGCAGATTAGATTTAGATGAAATTAAAAAACCACTGTCTAAATACACTAATAAAGATAAGAGAGAAGGAACTTTAAAAGAGGCATTACATGAAGCAGATGTATTCATCGGTGTTTCTAAAGGAAATTTACTAACTGCTGAAGACTTAAAAGTAATGAATAAAGATTCAATAATTTTAGCAATGGCAAACCCAATTCCAGAGATTATGCCTGAAGAAGCATTAAAAGTAGCAAAAGTTGTTGGAACAGGGAGAAGTGATTTTCCGAATCAGATTAACAATTCTTTAGCATTTCCAGGAGTTTTCCGAGGAGCTTTAGATGCCAAAGCAACTAAGATAAATAATGAAATGAAAATAGCTGCTGCTCGTGCAATTGCTAATCACATTGATCCTACAATAGATAATATTTTACCAAGTACCTTGGATAAATCTGTTGTTCCTAAAATTGTTGACGCAATAAAAAAAGCAGCAATAGATACTAATGTTTGTAGGGAATAAATTTAAAGATTTATTTTTTTTGATAGAAAAGTGAAGGTTTATAAGGATTAATTTTACATGAATTATATGGATAAGCAAGATTTAATGATGGTTTTAAATTCATTTGAGGAATTTTATAAAGATATGATAGAAAGAGGGTCTCATGTTTGCGCAATATTAGATTTTGAGAATGAAGCTGGCTGGTTAGATATTGAAGATAAAAAGGCATTTGAGGGTGTTTATGGTTTAGCTCCTCTAAAAAGAAACTCAGGAAATCTTAATATTGACTTAGATAGAGAATTGTATAGAGAAGGATATATTGAATTAGATTCAGGTCTGATTGTACCAAATAATGTAGCAAGAGTGTTGAATGCAGAAAGAAAATTTTATATGCCTCCAACAAGAAGAATGATTAATGCTATTCAAATTGTGTAATCTTAAATTTCATCTAATACGAATTTTCGGTCAAAGCCAAACTCTATTTTTACTTAACAATAGTCATAAAACTTTAAATAATAAATATTCCCAAACTTCTTGGAGATACAATTTATCGTAATAAATAACTTTCTATATACAATATATTGTGTATTCAGGATTAACAATGGAGTGTCCATATTGTTCAAACAAAACAAAAGTTACAGATAAAAGAGGGTCTACATATGGGGTAAGACGAAGAAGAGAATGTTTGAAATGTAAAAGAAGATTTACAACTCATGAAGAAATAATTCAACATGACTTTTATATTATAAAAAAAGATAAAAGCAGAGAAAAATTTTCTAGGGTGAAATTAGAGAAAGGTATTGAAAAGGCGTTTGAAAAACGCCCTGTTTCAAAAGAAAAGATTGAAAAGATGATAAATGAAATTGAAGATTTATTAAGAAAAAAAGGAAAAAAGGAAATTAAGAGTTTTATTGTTGGAGAAACAATCATGAAAAAAATAAAAAATTTAGATAATGTAGCTTATATAAGATTCGCATCTGTTTACAGAAACTTCCAAGATGTTAAAGACTTTAAAAAAGAACTAAAAGAGTTAAAATAAAAAATGGAAGAATTGCAACAACTAACAAAATTAGATTTAAGTATAAATCAAATAAAAGTAATCAAAGATAAATATCTAAAAGATTCTCCAACTGTTGAACATTGGTTAAGAGGTGTTTGTCATAATATTGCTTTAGCAAATATATTACATTCTAATAAAGTGCCTGAAAGTGAAATTTTTGAAGGTGTTAATTATAAAAAATCAGAATATGATTCAAAAGGAAAAATAGGGAAAGTATTTCTTCTTCATAAAGGACTTAAAAATTTTCAAGACAAAAATTTAAATTTCAAAAGATTTATAGAAAATTTAGAAGATATTCATGTAAAAAATCCAGAGATTCTCTTAGAAGTAGAAGAAAAATTCTATAAAGTTCTTTCTAATTTAGAATTCCTACCAAACTCTCCAACACTTATGAATGCAGGACGTGTTCTTCAACAATTAAGTGCATGTTATGTTCTTCCTGTAGAAGATTCAATATATGACATTTACACATCTGTAAAAAATATGGCTTTAATTCATCAAAGCGGCGGCGGAACAGGTTTTTCATTTTCAAAATTAAGACCTGCAGGTGATTATGTTAGCACAACTCAAGGAGTTTCATCAGGACCTGTTTCTTTTATGCAAATATTTGACAAATCAACAGATGTTGTTAAACAAGGAGGAACAAGAAGAGGGGCAAATATGGGAATTCTTCATTACACCCATCCAGATATTCTTTATTTCATTGATATGAAAAAAACACCTGGTGTTATGGAAAATTTTAATGTTTCTATAACAATTGATAATAAATTTATGCAAGCTGTAAAGAATAATGAAGATTATGAATTAATAAATCCAAAAAATGATAATGTTGTTGGAAAATTAAATGCCAAGGAAGTATGGAAAAAAATGATTAAAGGTGCTTGGGAAACAGGGGATCCTGGAATAATAATGATTGATAGAATAAATAACACAGGCAGTAATGCTACTCCACATTTAGGAGAAATAACAGCTACAAATCCTTGTGGTGAACAACCTTTATTGCCCTACGAACCATGTAATTTAGGATCAATAAATTTATTAAAATTCGTAAAAGAAGACGGTAGTGATTTTGATTATGAAAAACTAAAAGAATGTGTTCACATTTGTACTCATTTCTTGGACAATGTAATTGATGTTAATAATTACCCTATTCATGAAATTGAAGAAATTGCAAAGAATTCGAGAAGAATTGGTTTAGGTATAATGGGTTGGGCAGAATCTTTAGTTATGCTTAAGATTCCTTATAATTCTCCTGATGCTTTAAGAAAAGCAGAAGAAGTTATGAAATTTATAAATATTTCATGCTTAAATGCGTCCGAAAAACTCGCAGAAGAAAGAGGTGTTTTTCCTGCATGGAAAGGTTCTATTTATGATAGGGAAAGTAGGTATTTTAGACACCAAGAATTTTTCCCAAGACATTCTGCAAGAACAACAATAGCTCCAACAGGAACAATTGGAATAACAGCAGGTCTACAAGGTGCAGGAATAGAACCATTTTTTGCAGTAGTTTATACTAGATATAATGCAGCAGGAATAGATGCATTAAAAAAAGGTGAAAAGCCCGATGAAAAAGATACATTCTTTGAAATAAATCCTTTATTTGAAAAGATTGCAGAAGAAAATAACTATTTTGGTTTTAAGAAAGAGGAATTATATGCTAAAATAAATGATAACCATAAGTCTCTCGTAGGAATAAATGAAATCCCTAAAGACATTCAAAATTTATTTTTAACATCTCATGATTTGAATCCAAGAGACCATATTTTAATGCAATGTGCTTTTCAAAAATACACAGATAATGCTGTTTCAAAAACAGTGAATCTAAGAAATGAAGCAACAGAACAAGATGTTGAAGATGTTTATATGCTCGCATATGAAAATGGGGCAAAAGGGGTTACTGTTTATCGTGATGGAAGTAAGCAATTCCAAGTATTAAATATGGAAGAAAAAGATAAAAAACCACAGAAAAAAATCAAGAAAGAAGGCACAGAAGAATTATCTGATTATTATTTAATTCAAACAGGTCATGGACCAATTCATTTACATATAAATTATGATGAAGATGGCCCTACAAAATTATTCGCAAGTTTATCTCCTTCAGGAACTGAAATTTCAGGAATGGCAACAGCACTTGCAATTGTTTTATCAAAATATCTTGGACGCGGAGGTGATCCTTTAAAAATTTTAAAGCATTTGAATTCTATTAAATCAGAAAAACCATATGGATTTGGTAAAAATAGAATTGATTCAGTGCCACATGCAATGTCAATAGCATTAAGGAATCATTTAATAAAAACAGGAAAAATTAAATCTAATAATCAAGAAGTGGGGGATCTAACAGATAATAAAAACCTTGAAAATGATTCAAAACTTCATTGTTCTAAATGCTTCAGTGCAAATGTTGGAATGATCTCTGGATGTAGTGAACCCACTTGTTTTGATTGTGGTTATAGTAAATGTAGTTAAGAGAATATAATATGGAAATTGATAAAACAAAACTTGGCTTAATTCATGTTTACACTGGTGAAGGGAAAGGAAAAACTTCTGCAGGAATGGGTTTAATATTAAGGGCTCTTGGAAGAGGTTTAAAAATTAAAATAATTCAACTATTTAAACGAGATACAGGGGAACAATTTTTCTTTGAAAATTCTGGTTTTAAATATTTACAATTCAAACCATTACATCCTTTTTTTAAAGATTATAATGAAAATGAACTTGATGATTTAAAAAAAGAATTCTTGAAATTCTGGGAAGATGCTATTAAAGATTTTAGAGAATATGATGTTGTTTTAATTGATGAAATTGGTCCTGGAATTAAATGGAAAATTATTCCAGAAGATCTTATTTTAAAATTTTTGGATAATAAATCTGAAAATACTGAATTAATTTTAACAGGAAGAAATATTCCTGAAGCAATAATTGAGAAGGCAGATTATGCTTCTGAAATAAAAAAAATCAAACACCCTTATGATAAAGGTGTTCTAGCAAGAAAAGGAATCGAATTCTGAAATGTAAAATGTTAATCTGGATCTTTATGGCTTCAGATCTTTTTGTGCTTTTAGTGATAACTTTAACCCAATTTAATATAATTTCTGGAGCAACAATTCTCTTATTAATATCAGCAGGATATCTAACCACAAAAGCACTTATGTTTTTTAATGATATTATGAGTAAAATTGATTTGGGAATTGCGTTTTACATTATATTAATGATTTTTGGATTGAAAACATTTATTTATTATATAATTGCATTTTGGTTCTTGTATAAGTTATTATTTACTATTGTAGGAGATATGTGATTATTTATCATAATAAAATTTATAAAGAAAATGAAATTTAAGAAAAAATGATAGGGACAAAAGAACTTCTAAGACTTGTTAAAGAAAATAAATTAGTTGAAGATTTAAGTCAGAGAGAATTAGAAAATCCTGAAGGCGCTGGATTTGACTTAAGAGCAAGGGAAGTTTTTAGAATAAAAGAAGGAGAATCTCTTCTTGGTGTTGAGGAAAGACGAACTCCTGATGTAGAATCAATTGCAAAATATGGTGAAACTAAAGGTATCATATTAAAACCAGGTGAATTTATTCTTGTTAAGTCAATTGAGAAAGTTAATCTTCCAGATGATGTTGCAGCAATATTCAGACCGCGTTCAACCTTGCAAAGAAGTGGTATCACTTTATCCACAGCCACGGCAAACCCAGGATATAAAGGAGAATTAACTTTTGGCATGTGTAATTTAGGAAAAAATGATTTCAAATTTGAATTAGGTGCAAGATTCGTTCACATATTATTCTTCAAAACATCTGATAATTTTTCTGCTTATAGAGGGCAATGGCAAGGCGGAAGAGTTTCAACAGAAGGCAAAGAAACTCAAGTATAGTTCATTATAATTATATTTAAAAACTTCTTGAAAAATAATTTATTATGGTTGCTAGAGGCGAAGTCTTACCTGATTTTAAGATTAGAGAATTAATGGAAGCAGGAGTTATTTTAGGTGCAGATGAATCATTAATTAATTCAAGTAGTTTAGATTTAAGATTAAGTGGTTCAAGATGGAAAATTCTTGGAAGTTTTTTACCATTAGAAAATCAAAGAATAGAAGAGGTATTAAGAAATTCTGATATTGTAGATGATGTAAACACATCAGAAGTAGATTTCTATGTTGAACCTTCTCAACCATATTTAATTAAATTAATCGAAAGCTTAAAATTACCAAGGAGTGTAACAGCAAGAATACATAATAAATCAGGAAGAGGAAGGATAGGAATTTCTACAAGAGGATTAGTTGATGGAGTTTCAAGATTTGATCATGTTCCTGCAGGATATAGTGGAGACCTTTATGCAGAGATCTGTTCTACTTCATTTCCAATAGTAATCGATAAAGGAACAGCAATACCCCAGATTAGATTTTATAATGGAGAACCTCAGCCTTTAACAGGACTTGATATTGACCTATTGTTAAGAGATACTCCAATACTAACAGATTCAGAAGGAAACCCTTCATATGGTAACGAAGAAAGAGATGAAGCTGTTAGAACAGGTAAATTCACTTTTCATGCAGACTTATCAAATGAATTATTAGTATACAAAGCAAATCGAAGAAAAAAAACCATTGTTCTCTCAAAAAAAGGAGAATATAACCCTAACGATTTCTTTGAGGGGGTGGAAAGAAAACATTCTGGAGATAGATCTGTAATTATTCATCCTGGAGAGTTTATATTAGTGAAATCTATGGAACATATTAGACTTCCTCCAGAAATTGCTGCAGAAATTGCAGAGTACTCTTCGGATTTAGGAGATCTTAGAAGTCATTATGCAGGAATAATCAATGCTGGACATGGATATGATCCAAAAAATCCCAATGTGGCTTCATCGATTGTTTTTGAAGTTAGAGCAAGAGATTTACCTATTGTATTACAACATGGTCAAAAAATAGCAAAATTTGAAGTCTATAGAATGATGGATACTCCAGAACAAGCATACATGGGAAAAAGAAGTACTGATTTTGGTAAATTAGAATCATTTCTTCCTGGAGTTTTCAATAAAGATTAAATTAATAGTTTGGAGTATAACTATATTTAAAAACAAAATTTATTTTTTAATAAAAAGATGGTACAACAATATTTAGATCACTCTAGGGCAATTTTAACTTCTGGATCCACTGATTTTAAAAGTGGTAAAGGCATGGGATTAATCTCTTTGTTTGGATATCAAAATGAATATGACTTAAGAAAAGGATTTCCTCTACTCACAACAAAAAGGATGGGAACAAAAGTAATTGAACATGAACTTATATGGTTTATGGGTGGTGAAAGTAATATAAAATATCTTGTAGATAATGGTGTTCATATTTGGGATAGTAATGCATTTGATCACAATATAGGTGGATTAGTAAAAGAAGGAATTTTTCCCGAAAGTGTAAGAGACAGATATTCTCCAGATTGGCATAAGGCAAAAGAGGATTATGCTAAAATGTTAAAAGATGACCCAGAATTTGCAGAAAGATGGGGTGATGTTGGACCACTCTATGGAAAACAATGGAGACATTGGAGGTATGAAGATGATAATGGTGATTTAAAAGAACTTGATCAATTTGAGCAGTTTATCGATGTTCTAACAAAAAGACCAACTAGTAAAAGAAATGTTATCACTGCATGGAACCCTGGGGAAAATCTTAGTGTAAGTCAACCTCCTTGCCATCTTCTAATTCAGTCTAGTGGAAATTTAGAAGGACAAATGGATCTTTTAATGTTTCAAAGAAGTTCTGATATGTTTTTAGGTGTTCCATTTAATATTGCAAGTTATGCCATGCTTATGCAAATAGTTGCACAACAAGCTGGCTTAGAACCAAGAAGATTCGTCCATTCTTTTGGAGACACTCACTTTTATTGTGGTGATGGAGAAAGGTCTGAGTGGTACAGAGAAAATCTTGGACGATTAAAAAGAGTAATTAAAAGAGCAAAAACGCCTGAAGATTACTTGAATGCACGTGATTGGATTACTGTTGAGTCTCCTGAAGAAAGAGAAGGAACTACTGGACAAGACCATGTTACAGCAATTCTTGAACAATTATCCAGAACTCCAAGAGAAATACCAAGATTAGAAATTGCAAATAAACCTTTTAATGAATTAACAATAAATGATTTTACTCTTACAGGATATAGGCCCCACACTCCTATTAGACGAACTATGGCTGTTTAAGATGGGTTTGACTTTAATTGCAGCGATTTCAAGTAATAATGTTATTGGAAATAATGGTAAGGTTCCTTGGCATCTTCCTGAAGATTTAAAAAGATTTAGAAAATTAACTTTAGGTCATCCTGTTATCATGGGAAGAAAAACATATGAATCTCTTCCTGAAAATGTTCGTCCGTTACCTGGTAGAAAAAATATTGTTTTATCAGAATCTTTAGATGCTCAAAAAAGAATTCATGTAGCACAAACTCCCAATGAAGCCTTAGGATTCACAAATAGTAAAGATACTTACATTATTGGTGGAAGAAGGGTTTACGAATTATTCTTGCCTTATGCAGAAACACTTGAAATAACAAGAGTTCACAGAGAATTTCCTGGAGATGTTTTTTTCCCAGAGATACATTGGGGTGAATGGAATCAATCTAATGAAAGCCATAGAATATTTTCACCACAAAATCTTCATTACTCTTTTTTAACATATGTAAGAAAATGAGGTTAAGAAATTATATAGAATCCATAATTTTCATTTTTATCTGGATGCATACCCCTAACAATTAATGGTAAAGGAACTTCTTCAGAAGGATTTTCTCCAATACCTGTAATTCTAACCAAATCTGATTCACCCAAATAATCTAAGAAAACACCAACGTGAAAATCATAAGCTACAAGAAGATCTTGACTATCTCCATGCAATTGAGATTGTCTTAATCTATTCAAAAAGAGATCTACATTTTGATGAAGATCAAAATCTTTAAATGGATTTCGAAAAAGACACCTCAATTCTAATCTATGTTCACTAAAAAATCTTTCTAATAATTCTCTACTAAATTCAAATCCTTTGAAAGTACTTTCTTCAAGATATTCTGGAAAACTTCTTGTAATTTCTTCTTGAGAAAGATAAATTCTTCGCCTATTTAAGATAGTTTGTAATGCAGCAGGAACACACCATTCTTCTTTATCTGGAAAGCAAATTTCATAATCTCTCATACAAAGTTAGAAAAAGTTTTCTATAAATAGATTTCGTGATTTTATTATAATGTTTCATAAAATTTATAAAGAAAAAATTTATTATTTAAAGCATGACAAATAACGATAAAGTTCCTGAATTATCCCAAACAGAGTTTGAGGATTATATTAAAGAAGATTTAGTTTTAATTGATTTCACAGCAGACTGGTGTATGCCTTGTGTGATGATGGCTCCAATTGTTGATGATCTCTCGGAAAAATTCAAAGGAAAAATGAAATTCGGAAAATTAAATATAGAAAATAATCAAAAACTTGCACAAAAATTTGATGTTGTTTCAATACCTAATTTTATCCTATTCAAAGATGGAAAACAAATAGAACAATTTATAGGTTCAATACCTCTTGAGGATTTTGAAAACAAATTGAAAGGATTTTTATGAACTAAGAATTCCTTACCCTATACAAAGATTTTTTAAGTATAATTTTATTCATTAATTTATGGCTCCGTAGCCCAGCGAGAACACAAAGTTTTCTCGCGCACTTTCCGGCTTGAATTTGTTTAAACCGATTAGTTCGCTACATCGCCAACACAAAAATGGCTCCGTAGCTCAGCCTGGCAGAGCACTGGACTTTTAATCCAGGTG